>Ga0265299_10001886_pt1 | contig 22579 bp, 19 predicted proteins | sample AusTroGonzalo_MG_4_FD_193485 | JGI IMG/M metagenome (GOLD analysis project Ga0265299, IMG submission 193485) | Bovine rumen microbial communities from tropical cattle in Woodstock, Queensland, Australia - Gonzalo_02 | ecosystem: Host-associated > Mammals > Digestive system > Stomach > Rumen ... | reverse complement strand
CCACAACGGCATCGGAAGGGCAGACGCCGCATCCGCAAGCCTTCATGACTTCGATGTCCGGGACGTCGTCCCCAAAGTACATCACTTCTTTAGGTGAAAGGCTGTAACGTTCACAGAATATGGTAAATTCCTCCATCTTGTTTCTGCAGTGAAGGAAGACATCTTCGGGCTTTACACCGCTGGCTTTCATCCGGATGCGGATGCTTTCCGAGCTGCCGCCCGTGATCACGGCCACGGGGTATCCGTTCATGGCGGCCATCCTAATGCCAAAGCCGTCCTTGGCGTCGTAGATGCGGAGAAAGTCTCCTTCCGTGGTGCAGAGGAGCGTACCTTCCGTGGCCACGCCGTCAATATCGAAGGCGAAGGCCTTTATGTTATCTAATCTCATTTCTTTGAATCAAGTGACTTAGGAGCCAAGCGACCCAGGGGGTCTGGGGGATTAGGCCCCCAGTCGTGAAACGATTGTTGGGTCGTAGGACGCTGGCGTCTTACGACTTGTTGCCGGTGCCTCCGCCCAGAGGGCCGAAATCGGCCAGATTGAAAGTGCTGCCCTGAGGGCCCTTGCCGCCCAAGTCAATGACGCCAAACTGGGCCTCGTACTTGGAGATGTTGTCAAACAGGGCGTTCATCAGGCGCTTGGCGTGCTCCGGGGTCATGATGATGCGGTTGCCAATCTCCGGTTTGGCAATGCCGGGCAGGGTAGTGGCAAAGTCAATGATGAATTCGCTTCTGGAATGGGAAATGATGGCCAGGTTGGAATAGGAGCCCTTGGCCACTTCCGGTTTGAGTTCCAGGCTTATCTGATTCTGGGGTTTATTATTGTTATTCTCCATTGTATGAATATTCTTTCTGCAAATTTATGTGCAAACCGAGAGAAAACAAAATTTAATTTTGTTTTCCGAGGCGACGCCATAAATGTCATTATTCTGAATAATGAAAATTAACAATTTTTCCGTACATTTGTAAGATTGAAAATAAAGGTAAAACTATATGAAAGAGTTAGCTGCTAAGTACAGTGCTAAAGAGGTAGAGGACAAGTGGTACGCCTATTGGCTTGACCACAAGTTCTTTCACAGCGAACCTAATGAAAAACAACCTTATACGATAGTGATTCCGCCGCCCAATGTGACGGGTATCCTTCACATGGGCCACGTGCTCAACAATACGCTCAACGACGTGCTCATCCGCAAGGCCCGCATGGACGGCAAGAACGCCTGCTGGGTACCGGGAACGGACCACGCTTCCATTGCCACCGAGAGCAAGGTGGTGGCCAAACTCAAGGCCCAGGGTATCCGCAAGGAGGATATCGGCCGTGAAGAGTTCCTGCGTCACGCCTGGGAATGGAAAGAGGAGCACGGCGGCATCATCCTGCAGCAGCTCAAGAAGCTGGGTTGCTCCTGCGACTGGGACCGCACCCGTTTTACCATGGAGCCGGCCCTGAGCGACGCTGTGATCAATACCTTTGTGTATTTCTACAAGAAAGGCTGGATTTACAAGGGTGTACGCATGGTTAACTGGGATCCCGAGGCCCTCACCGCCGTATCCGACGACGAGGTAATCCACAAGGACACCAAGAGCCATTTCTATCACCTCAAGTATTATATCTCCGACGGTCAGGGCAACCCTACGGACAAGTATCTGGTAATTGCCACCACCCGTCCCGAGACCATCATGGCCGATGCCGCCATCTGCGTGAACCCCAAGGACGAGCGTCACTTCTGGCTCAAGGGCAAGAAGGTGCTTATTCCGCTCATCAACCGGGAAATCCCTGTGATTGAGGACGATTACGTGGAAATGGACTTTGGTACCGGTTGCCTTAAGGTGACCCCCGCCCACGATGTCCATGACTACGAGATCGGCCTGCGTCACAACCTGCCTGTTCTGGAGATTATCGACGATCACGGTAAACTGAACGAGAAAGCCCAGATTCTGGTGGGTGAGGACCGTTTTGTAGCCCGTAAGAAGATTGTGAAGATGCTGGAAGAATCCGGCAACCTGGTAAAGACCGAAGAATACATTTCCCCGGTGGGCTATTCCGAGCGCACAGACGCCGTGATTGAGCCCAAGCTCAGCGCCCAGTGGTTCCTCAAGATGGATAAGCTGGCTGCTACGGCCCTGGAAACCGTGGAAAGCGGCCGTACCAACTTCATCCCTGAGAAATACGTGAATACCTACCGTCACTGGATGGAGAACGCCCGCGACTGGTGTATCTCCCGTCAGCTCTGGTGGGGTCAGCGCATTCCGGCCTATTATCTTCCCGACGGAAAGTTCGTAGTGGCTGCAACGGCCGAGGAAGCCCTTCAGGAAGCCAAGGCCATTAATCCGAATATCACCCTTAACGACCTCAAACAGGACGAGGATGTGCTGGATACCTGGTTCAGCTCCTGGCTCTGGCCCATTTCCGTGTTTGACCCGGAGAAGCCCGGTCATCCCGATCACAAGCCCAACAAGGATCTGGCCTATTACTATCCCACCAACGACCTGGTGACCGGCCCGGATATCATTTTCTTCTGGGTGGCCCGCATGATCATGGCCGGCGAGGAGTTCATGGGCAAGGAGCCCTTCTCCAACGTCTATTTCACCGGCATCGTGCGTGACAAGATTGGCCGAAAGATGTCGAAGACCCTTGGAAATTCTCCTAACCCCCTCGACTTAATTGACACCTATGGTGCTGATGCTGTGCGTATTGGCATGCTGCTTTGCTCCAGCGCCGGTAACGATATCTTCTACGACGAGGCCCAGATTAAGCAGGGCGCAGCCTTCTGCAACAAGATCTGGAACAGCTACCGTCTGGTGAAGGGCTTCCAGGTAGACGCATCCGTGGCCCAGAGCCCGGCTGCCAAGCTGGCCATCGACTGGTTTGCCGCCAAGCTGAGCGACACCGTAGCCCTTGTGGAAGACCATTACAGCAAGTTCCGCATCTCCGATGCCCTGATGACCATTTACAAGCTCTTCTGGGACGACTATTGCAGCTGGTACCTGGAGGCCATCAAGCCGGCTTTCGGCCAGCCTGTAGATCCGGAAACCTATAAGAAGACGCTGGAGTATTTTGAGGCCCTTCTCAAACTCATCCATCCCGTGATGCCGTTCATCACCGAAGAGCTGTGGCAGGACATTGCCGAGCGCAAGGAAGGGGAGACCATCATGTATGCTCCCACTCCCAAGGCCGAAGCTTTCGATCCCGCTGTTCTGGAGAACTTCAACCTGGCCGCCGAAGCCGTCAACGGTGTGCGGTCGGTCCGCAACCAGAAGAACATCGCCCCCAAGGAAAAGCTCCATCTGCTGGTGAAGGGAACGTCTTTCCCTTGCATCCCCGTGGTGGAGAAAATGGCCGGCGTAGATGTGGAGTTGGTAGGGGAGTTTGGAGACGCCCAGGGTGTTGGATTTATGGTTCGCACCCAGGAACTGTTCGTGAAAATGGACGGTCTTGTGAATGTGGCCGAAGAGATTGAAAAAGCACAAAAAGAGCTGGAATATCAGCAGAAATTCCTGCAGGGAGTGCGCGCCAAACTGGCCAATCAGAACTTCGTAGCCCATGCTCCGGCCGCCGTTATCGATAACGAGCGTAAAAAGGAGGCCGATTCCCTCTCCAAGATCGAGAGCCTAGAATCTAAGCTTAATGCTCTGAAAAGAAGTATTTAAAACACTTATGTTATAGCGAATAACATTTTTGTTATGGCCATTTTTAAGACTTCTTTCCCGGTTAGGTACTACGAAACCGACCAAATGGCGGTGGTTCACCACTCCAATTACATTCGCTACTTCGAGATAGCGAGGGATGAGATGATGGTTCAGCTCGGTTTCCCTATTGAAAAGTGCGAATCGGAACTGGGTGTACTGGTTCCCATCGTTTCGGTGGAATGCCATTTCCGTCACCCCGCCCGTATGGGAGATATCCTCACCGCCACGGCCGAAGTGACCAAGGTTCCCATGGCCAAAATGCTCATCAGGCAGGCCGTCTACAACCAGGACGGAGTCCTCTGCGCAGAGGGCGTGGTGACCCTCGGTTTCCTGAATAAGGAAACCTTTACTCCGGTCCGTTGTCCCGAGCCGGTTGTGGAATTGTTTGAACAAAAACTAAACGCTCAATAGTATGCATATCTATCCGCTGGTATTTGGAACTTGGGAGATTGTTCTCATCGTTCTTGTTGTTGTCCTCCTTTTTGGTGGCAAGAAGATTCCCGAGCTGATGAAAGGTGTCGGCAAGGGTGTCAAGAGTTTCAAAGAGGGGATGAATGAGGTGGAGAAGGAGATGAAGGAAGAGCCCAAGAAAGAAAACGAGGGTAACTACTCCAAGGAAGAGAAGTAACGTGGAAGGGAAGGACACCGAAATGTCCTTCTGGGACCACATCGAGGCCCTGAGGGGAACGTTGTTCCGCTCGGTGCTGGCCGTGGGCATTGCCTCCATAGCCTTCCTCTGTTTCCCTAAGCCTCTTTTTAAGGCCGTCTTCTGGCCCACCAGGTCCGACTTTCCTCTCTACCGGCTCCCGGGCGTGGATTTTTCGATGGACCTGATCAACATTGAGCTGTCGGCCCAATTCTTCTTTTATTTAAAGGTGGCGGTGCTGTGCGGGTTGGTGATTGCTTTCCCTTATGTGATCTGGGAAATCTGGAAGTTTGTGGCTCCGGCACTGTACGACCATGAGAGGAAGGCGGTTAAAAAAGCCTTCGGCCTGTCTTCCGGCCTGTTTTACCTGGGCGTGGCAGTAGGGTACTTTGTGGTGCTGCCGGTTTGCCTGATGTTCTTTGTGAACTTCTCGGTGAGCGACGCCATTGTGAATACCATCTCGCTGAGTTCCTATATGTCGCTCTTTACCTCCATGGTGTTTCTGATAGGGATCCTGTTTGAGTTTCCTACCGTGATTCTTGTGCTCTCCAGCATAGGAGTACTGACGCGACAGAACTTAAAGCAATGGAGAAAGTACGCATTTGTAATTGTCTTAATATTAGCGGCTTTAATAACTCCTAGCGACCCGTTCTCTATGTTTGTTCTGGCCATTCCGCTGTATGGCCTATTTGAATTCTCCATCCTTTTGTGCCGTGATATCCGTCAGTAACGTAACCGTGGCCTATGGCAGCTATGTGCTGCTGGATGGCATCAACTTCCATATCAGTGAACAGGATAAGATTGGCCTGGTAGGTAAGAACGGTGCCGGCAAGTCCACCTTGATGAAGCTCATAACGGGGGAGCAGTCTCCCACGCAGGGCAGTATCGAGAAACCGGTGGGTATCAAGATCGGATACCTTCCTCAGGTGATGGAGCATCACAGGGGACACAGTGTGCTGCAGGAGGTCCTCTCCGTGTTTGAGCATATCAGCTCCATGGAGCAGGAACTGCGTAGAATTACCAATGAATTAGCCAATAGAACTGATTACGAATCAAGCGAGTACGCGTTGTTAATTGAACGAATGAATGAAATTAACGACAAGCTCGCTCTGGAGTCCGGTCTCTCTCCGGAGGCCCAGGCCCAGAAGGTGCTCTTCGGCCTGGGATTCAAGCCCGATGAGCTGGACCGTAATACGGAAACCTTCAGCCAGGGCTGGAATATGCGCATCGAACTGGCCAAGATTCTGCTATCGGCCCCGGATGTACTGCTGCTCGACGAGCCCACCAACCACCTGGACATAGAATCCATAGAGTGGTTTGAGGATTATCTCAAGAATTTCAGGGGTTCCGTGCTACTGGTATCCCATGACCGCAAGTTCCTGGATAACGTGACCACCCGCACCGTAGAGATTATGCTGGGGCATATTCACGACTACAAAGTCCCTTACAGCCAGTATGTTACCCTACGGGCCGAAAGGCTGGCCCAGCAGACGGCCGCCTACGAAAACCAGCAGCGGATGATTGAGAAGACGGAAGATTTCATCAACCGTTTCCGTTACAAACCCACCAAGAGCAACCAGGTCCAGTCCCGTATCAAGGCCCTGGAAAAACTGGACCGCATTGAGATAGATGAGAGCGACAATGCCAAGCTCTCTTTAAAATTTCCTCCTGCGGAACGCTCTGGTGATGTGGTATTTAAGGGTGTTGACTTAAAGGTTGGCTACCCGCAGAAAGTAGTCTTTTCCGATGCGCAGGTAGAGATCAAAAGAGGGGAGAAGGTGGCCCTGATCGGCCGTAACGGTGAGGGTAAGACCACCTTGATGCGAGTGATTATGCGGGAACTGGATCCCATTTCCGGCGAGGCTCGCCTGGGACATAACGTCCATATTGGCTATTATGCCCAGAACCAGGAAGACATCCTGGATCCTGCCGAGACCGTGTTTGGAACCCTGGACCGTATTGCGGTGGGGGACATCCGAACCAAGTTAAGGGACATCCTGGGCGCCTTCTTATTTAAAGGAGAAGATATTGACAAGCGGGTTTCCGTGCTCAGCGGCGGCGAAAGGGCCCGGCTGGGTATGGCCAAGCTCATGCTGTCTCCTTATAATGTCCTGGCCCTGGATGAACCCACCAACCACATGGACATCCGTTCCAAGGATGTGCTCAAGCAGGCCCTCAAGAGCTTTGACGGTACTTTAATTGTGGTTTCGCACGACCGTGATTTCCTGGACGGCCTGGTGGACAAGCTCTATGAATTCCGAGATGGAAAGGTGAAAGAGCACCTGGGCAGCGTTCAGGAGTTCCTGGAGAAGCGCAAGCTGGAGTCCCTGCAGGAACTGGAGCGGCAGGCTCAGGCCCCGGCGGCCGAGAAGCCGGCCCAGAAGAAGGAATCGGCCCGGGAGTTCGAGGCCCGGAAGGTGATTACCAAGGAGCAGCGCAAGATCCAGAACCGCGTGAACTTCCTGGAGAAGGAGATTGCCAAGCGAGAGGCCCGTATGGGGGAGATTGAGAAGGTGCTGGGCAATCCTTCCGAGAAGGACGACATCATGGAACTCACCAGGGAGTACCTGGAACTCAAACGGGCGCTGGACGCAGATACAGATGAATGGACTGCTCTGATGGAGCAGTTGGATGCATAGCCTATGATTTACGATTCCCATATGGACACCCCTTCGCAGCTTATCCGGCTGCGGAACCTGGGCATTGACAATACCCATGCCCATGTAGATTTTCCCAAAATGAAGGCGGGAAAGCTGGACGGCGCTTTCTTTGCGCTGTACACACCGGCTTCCATGGCTCCCGACAGCGCTACGCGCTATGCGCTGGAGATGCTATCGGCCGTATATGATGCGGCCGATGCCAATTCCGACCTGGCCGCCGTTACTTTTACGCCGGCCGAAGCCGCCGAAAACCGGGAGAAGGGGATTCTCTCTATATTTATAGGTATGGAGAACGGCTCTCCCATCCAGGAGTCGCTGTCTTTGCTGCGCACCTTTTACCGTTTGGGCGTCAGTTACATGACCCTTACCCACAACGGGGACAATGCCATAGCCGACGCTGCCTCCGAAGGCAAGCGTTGGGGCGGTCTGAGTCCTTTTGGAAAGCAGGTTGTGGCGGAGATGAATGCCCTGGGTATGATGATCGACCTGTCCCATGCCTCCGACCAGACTTTCTGGGATTGCATCCGGCTGTCGCAGGCTCCCATTGTGGTTACTCACTCCTGCTGCCGCGCCCTTTGCAGCCATCGCCGCAATCTCACCGATGAGATGTTGAAGGCGCTGGGGGAGAAGGATGGCTATGTGGGCATCAACTTCTATCCCTCCTTCCTCAGTGACGCTTTTGCCAAGAAGCCGGAAGAAGCCGCTCTTCTGGATGAGGCCGAAAAGATAGAATCCGCCTTTATCAAGGAACCCGGTAATCCGGAAAAAGTGAAGGCCTGGCAGCAATTCCAGGATCGGCTCCATGCCGAGATATGGCGACCGGGTGTAAAAGAAATTGCCGACCACATTGACCACGCCGTCCAGTTGGCGGGCATCGAACATGTGGGTATCGGTTCCGATTTCGATGGCATCGAGATCACTCCAACCGGTCTCGAAAACATTTCCAAGCTGGACATTCTTTGGGATGAACTCAGACGCCGCGGGTACACGCAAAGCCAGATTGACCTGATTTCCGGTGGCAATTTAATGGCTGTATACGAAAGAGTGCTATCTTGCTCAGAATAAGCGAGTTAGCACTCTAAACACGTGCTTGAAACATAAATGTTAAGTAGTTTAACATTTATGTTTCAAATTATTTATATCAATGAGTTAGCTCGGAAATGATGTGTAAACGCAGGAAATTGAGGGCCGAGGCTGCAAAGCGCTCAATGTTGCGTTTGCGGTCGTTCTTGTAGTTGTATTTTACGGTGTAGGTACCCTTGGGAGTGGCCACGCCAACCCATACCGTACCCTCCGGATTGAACTCATCTCCGCCCGGTCCGGCCAGGCCGGTGGTGGATACGGAGTAGTCGCTTCCGGTGAGCTTTCTTACGCCTTCGGCCATGGCTGCAACCACCTCAGAACTTACTACACCATGCTTTTCGATCAGGGAAGAGGGGACTCCCAGCACGGTTTCCTTAACGGAGATGGCATACGAGGTAACCGATCCCAGGAAGTAGGAGGAGGAGCCGGGAACGGTGGTGATGAGGTGGGCGATTTCTCCTCCGGTGCACGATTCGGCAGCCGAAAGGGTGAGTCCATGCTCCTTCAGAAGCTTCCCAATCTGGGTTTCCAGGTTGGAATCTTCATCGGCATAGATCAAATCTCCTAAAATCTCTTTCAACTTGGCAACTTCGGCCTCCATCTTCTCCATTTGGCGGGCCGATTCTCCTCCGTAGCAGGAGAGGCGGAGTCGGATGCCGGTGAGGGGATTGGGAAGGTAGGCCAGGTGCATGTCTTCCGGAAGGGCGTCTTCCCAAGGAGCGATTTTTTCCGAAAGGGCGCTTTCGGCCAGACCGTAAACCATCACGTTTCGGTGCAAAATGGTAGAAAGTTGCTGGTGTTGTTTCACGTCTTCGATCACTTGGGGGATGGCGCCGATGGCTTCGTGCGGAACACCGGGGAGAGCGTAGAGCGTTCCGCCCCCCTTCACATTTCTGAAAATCATGATGGGAGCGGTTCCGAGCCTGTTCACAAGTATTTCTGCGGTGTCAGGGACATCGGCCTGGGCCAGGTTGATGGGCAAAACATCCAGTCCGCGGCTCTTCAAAATGGTGTGCACCATCTCCAGCTGACCGGGATGACGGACAAAACCCTTGCTCCCGGTGAGGGAAGCAAGTACGGATTTGGTAATATCGTCCTTGGTGGGTCCCAGACCGCCGGTGGAAATAACTATATCGCTGTTTTTGAGTGCCTGGGATAGGGTAGAGGCAATCTCTTCTTTGCTGTCTCCTATGGAAATCATGCGGTTTACGTGAATACCGATGCCTTCCAGTGACTGGGCCAGCTTCTGGGAATTGGTATCCAGTACCTGACCAATCAGAATTTCGTCTCCAATGGTGACGATAGTGGCGCTTTTCATTGCTGAGATAAGGTTTTCAGGAATTTTTGAAAGGCGAAGGGGCCCAGGTTGGTTTCTACCAGGGAAGCCCCGACCTTCATGCAGGCCATGGCGTCTTCTGCATTTTCTGCTGCACCTATTACAGGTACACGCCCCTGCGTTTCTTCTATTACCATCTGCACTTTGCGGGCACCGGGAGCCACAATGGCGTCTATGCCGGACAGACGACAGTGGTCCAGAAGGGCTTTGATCTCGTCCGGGGTGTGTCCGTGGGACAGTCTGAGGGCGATAGGAGTGTAGTGCTCGTAGCAGAGACGGAGGTTCACAACCTCGTCCAGGAGTACGGAAGTATCTGAAATGTCAGGGGAGTCTATACCGTTGTCTCCGTCCGGGTCTATTATAATAAGGTCAGAGAAATCGTAGACCAGGGAAAAACTTCTGGAAAGATCCGTAGCCACATTGATGGCCAGCACGGTCTTTTTTCTATACTCCTGCAGGGCCAGAACCCAATTGAGAACGTCCTCTGACGGGGGAGTCAGGGTAACAAAGCCGGCACCGAAGGTGCGGCAATCACGCAACTGGCGAATGGTGGGACTTTGTCTGAGTCCGGCCGGATTCTCAAAGGAAATACCGGCCACATTGGTGTCCAGTGCTTTTTTATTGCGGGATCCGAAAAGGCACATAGCAGCTTTTATTAGCTGCACAAAGATAGCAAATTATTCGCTTTGACGGAATTCCTGGAAGGTTTTGTCCGAGAAGAAGATCATGATTTTAGAGATCTCCCGCTGCTGAAGACCGCTCGTAGGAATGGAGAAAAGATCCAGCTGGACAGGATCTTCCTGCTGGGAAGGGGCCTCTTGAGGGGTCTGAGGGGCCTCCGGTTCATGATACATCTTTCCTTTACCGCTGAGCAACCACTCTAAATTAAGGTTAGGGTAGTGGAGGATCAGGCTTTCCAGGAAGTCGTAGCCGGGCTTGTTTCTACCTGCCAGAATGTTGGACACACTGCCCCTAGCAACCGATAGGGTATCGGCCAGCTGGGTCTGGGTAATATTCTCGGCCTGCAAGAATTGTAAAAGTCTCCGATTCATAGTTCTGAACTTTTCTGCCACAAATATAAAACAACTATTTTTAAAAAACAAGTCTTTTTTTGGGGGTAAATGAAAGGATAGAGGTGGTTTTTGTTCTAACACACGCAAACTAATACTTAAGATGATTTGTATAAATCACTGATTTATAAACTACTAATATAAAATATGCCTATTTATATACAATCAATACACCCATTTAGGGGATAGGGGAGGAAAAACAATTTTTACAATTCTTTATATAAAAATACGTAAATAACTGATTTTGATATAGATATATTATTAATGAATATACCCATAAAAATTAACAATGTTGTTTTAGCAGGCATTATTCATATTTTGTGACGCTATGAATAAAATTCAGAAATGTGAAATGAAATAGGGTTCCTCGTTTTCAGATATGTGAACAAAATCAAGGTCAGAGGACTGTACGGGACAAGACTTTCGTATTTGGGATAAAAGGTGTAACTTTGTTCAAAATTTTGAACTGAGAAAATGATACCCGAAATTCACATCGAAGACTACAATTACGGACTCGATGACAGTAGAATTGCCAAGTATCCGCTGCCTGAACGGGATGCAACCAAGCTCCTTCATTATAAAAAAGGCGTAGTTGAAGAATTGCACTTCAGAGATCTGCCCAATTTGCTGGAGCCGGACACCTTGATGGTCTTCAATGATACAAAAGTGGTCCCGGCCAGACTCCATTTCCAGAGAGAAAGCGGGGCCCATATTGAAATTTTCTGCCTGGAGCCGGTGGACCCCTCTGAGTACAACCTCTCTTTCGCCGCCACCGAGTCTTGCTCCTGGAAATGCGTGATTGGAAACGCCAAAAAATGGAAAAACGATCTCCTGACCCTATACAATCCCGATTCTGATTCCCAGTTGGAAGAGCTCTCTCTCAAGGCCGAACTCGTTTCCAGGGAAGGACAGACCGGAGTGGTCCGCTTTGCGTGGAACGGTTCTTTTCCGTTCTCCAAAGTCCTGGAACAGGCTGGAACTGTTCCTATTCCGCCCTATCTCAACCGCGAATCCGAGGAGCTGGACACCCAGAGATACCAGACCGTTTATGCCCATATCCGTGGCTCTGTAGCGGCTCCTACGGCCGGTTTGCACTTCACGGAAGATGTTCTTAACCGACTCAGACAGAAGGGGATAGAGATGGAAACCGTGTGCCTGCACGTGGGCGCCGGTACCTTCTTCCCGGTCAAGAGTTCTTTGGTTTCCGAGCACGCTATGCACCGCGAACCGTTTGTGGTTTCCCGCGATCTGATTGCCCGCATGGCCCGCAAAAACGGGCCGTTGCTCGCCGTAGGAACCACTTCCGTGCGAACATTGGAGTCTTTGTACTACATTGGCGTAAGTTGCATCGAGAAGGGCGCTCCGGAGGATGTGGAGCAGTGGGCTCCCTACACCCGGGAGTACTCCTATACCACCCAGGAGGCCCTGGAAGCCATTGTCAAGTATCTGGACAGCAAGGGATTAAAGGCGCTGGTGGCCGGAACCCGCATCATCATTGTGCCGGGATTCCGCTTCCGTTTGGTGGACAAGCTTGTGACCAACTTTCACCAGCCTGAAAGCACCCTTATACTGCTAGTTTCTGCGTTCGTAAATGGCGATTGGCGAACGATTTACGACTTTGCATTAAAGAATAACTTTAGGTTCCTCAGCTACGGAGACAGCTCGCTGCTGGAGCGCGATTAGCTAATAATTGGAATAGTTTTTGTACCTTTGTAAGGTAAAGATACAGGTATATGGATATAGAAGAATTCAACGATATTGCGCCGTTCAACGACGAAGAAGCCGATGCCGCGTTATCTCGTCTGGCCAATCATCCCAACACACCCTGGATTTCCCATTTTATTTTCCCCGACAAGCCCGCCAGCTTCCTGGCAGAGCTTCTGAGGAGCATCCATACGGTGGATGACTTCCAGAATCTGGTGATGTCCAAGGCCATTGAATGGGTGATTAATTCCACCATGAAGAACTTCACCTACGCCGGAATCAAGAATCTCAAAAAAATGGAGGGCTGCTATCTGGCCATGTCCAATCACAGGGACATCATCCTGGATCCGGCCATCATGCAGGTGGTTCTGATGCGCAACGGATTACAGCCCACAGAGATTTGTGTAGGGGATAACTTGCTGAAACAGAAGTCGGTAGAGCTCCTTATCCGCTCCAATCGCATGATCAAGGTCATCCGTGGCATATCGGCCCGTGAACTGTATCTTTCTTCTCAGCAGCTGTCCAAATACATCCGCGAGAGCATTACCTCCGGCCACAGCTCGGTCTGGATTGCCCAGCGCCAGGGACGCACCAAGGACGGTATAGATATTACCGAACAGGGCCTCCTGAAGATGGTGGATATGAGCGGCACCAAGGATTTTGTGGAGAATTTCAAGGAAGTCCACATCGTGCCCATCAGCATGTCCTATGAGTACGAGCCCTGCGACATCATGAAAGCCCGCGAGGTGCTCATTTCCCGCACTCAGAAGTACGTAAAACGGGAATTGGAAGATCTGGAGAGCATTATTATGGGCATCAAGCAGCAGAAGGGCAACGTGCACATGAACATTGATACGCCCATCACGGAGCAGGAAATCATTGAAGCGGCCGAGTGCGACAAGAACGACCGTTACAAGAAGATGCGCTACGCCGTGGACCGCAGGGTTATTCAGGGCTACAAGCTCTGGAAAACCAATTATATGGCGTATGACTGGGTAAACAAAACCACCAAATATTCGGACCATTATGACAAGGCCGATATGGAAGGCTTCAAGGAATACATATTCGGTCAGATGAAGATGGTGGAATCCACGCTGAACCAGGAAGAACTCCTGGACATTCTCCTGCACATTTACAGCAATCCTGTTCTGAATAAGGAGAATTTCATTTAGTTACACAATTTATATTATGTTAACATGCCGATGGAAGACGAATCCCCCGTCGGCTTTTTTTTGAAAAGATGAGCAGAAAACGCATAGACCTGGTGCTGGAGAATGTGACCATCGAATCCGTGGCCGCTGAGGGCAAAGCTCTCACGCACGTGGACGGAATGGTGGTTTTCGTGGACTTTGCCGTTCCCGGAGACGTGGTGGACATTCAGGTATACAAGAAGAAAAAGAATTACATGGAAGGGTTTATCAAGCGCATTGTGAAGCCCTCCGAGCACCGTCTGGAGCCTTTCTGCAAGCATTTTGGCGTTTGCGGAGGATGTCGCTGGCAGCCGCTGCCCTACGAGATGCAGCTGGAGGCCAAGCGTCAGCAGGTAGAAGACCAGCTGGTGAGAATCGGCCATCTTCAGGTTCCTGAAATCAGGCCTACCCTCCCCTCCGAGGCCATTCAGTTTTATCGTAACAAGCTGGAATTCAGCGCTTCCTGCAGCCGTTGGATCCTCAAAGACGAAGACCCCAACGCCCTTACAGAGGCCCAGAAAGTGGGTTTGGGCTTCCATGTGGGCAAGTTTTTTGACAAAGTATTGGATATTGAACAGTGCTATCTGCAAAAGGAGCCTTCCAATGCTATCCGTCTGCATATTAAGCAGTTCTGCCTGGATCACGGCTATGAATTTTACAACATCCGCGAAAACCACGGCTTCTTCCGCAATATGTTTGTCAGAAGCACGGAGAAGGGTGATTTCATGCTCATAGTGGTGTTTGCCCGGGAAGACAAGGAGCAGCGGGAGGCCCTGCTGGATTCCGTAGCGGCTGCATTCCCCCAGATTACCAGCCTTTACTACATCATCAACGAAAAGCTCAACGACTCCATAACGGACCAGTCCCCTATCCTCTACAAGGGACAGGATGCCATTTACGAGGAAATGGAGGGCCTTAAATTCAAGATCGGCCCCAAGTCCTTCTACCAGACCAATTCGCGCCAGGCGTACCGTTTATACAGCGTTGCGCGCGATTTCGCAGCCCTTACCGGCAACGAACTGGTTTACGATCTTTACACGGGAACCGGCACCATTGCCCAGTTTGTGAGCAAGAAGGCTTCCAAGGTGGTGGGTATCGAGTACGTTCCCGAGGCCATAGAAGACGCCAAAGCCAATGCCCAGGCCAACGGCATCACCAACTGCCTTTTCTATGCCGGAGACATGAAGGATGTGCTTAACGAGGCCTTTATCGAGAAACACGGCCGTCCGGACGTGATTATCCTGGATCCTCCCCGCGCGGGTATTCACCCGGATGTGGCCCAGGTTATCCTCAAAGCCGCTCCCGGCCGTATGGTGTATGTGAGTTGCAATCCGGCCTCCCAGGCCCGGGATTTAGCCATTCTGTGCAAGGATTACGAGATTACGGCCGTTCAGCCTGTAGATATGTTCCCGCACACCATGCACGTGGAAAACGTGGTGGCCCTTAAGAGACGTTCCTAGTCTTTTACCCTTACCATCGTCTGGATTTTCTCCCTCCGGCCGTCTTCATAAGTGATGTTGGCCACCAGCAGGTGGTCTCCCTTGCTTAAGGAGAAGGCGCTGGAGGTAAGGACGTTGCCGTCCCACATCCATTCCACTTCGCGGACCCGGATGTGCTTGGGAACCTTCAGGGCCGGCGTAAAGCGCTCTCCGGTGCGGTAAATGTCTTTTCCGGGGTCTATGTACACATAACCCATCTGGTCCAGTGAGAGGGCCGGCACTTCCCCGGCGCCTGCGCTGAGCATCAGGTCCAGATACACTCCACGGGTAGACGAGTACAGCTCGGTCCAGGAGGATTGTTCCAGCGAGAACTGGCTCCAGAAGCTGTTGCCTCGGTTGCCGGGATAGACCACGCTGAGCGGGTTGTTGCCCGTGGCCTTCTCAAAACCGTATCCAATGTAAACGTCCAGGCCTTCCGGGATGCGGAGGTTTTCCTCCCTCAGGTCCACCACAATGCGGCGGAATTCTCCCAGGGTGGGGTTTTCCACTTTCTTATTAAGCACACGGACCGGGCCGAAGTCTACCGTAACGTACATATCCCCCACTTCTTCATCCTGCGAGGCAATATAGGGATAGCAGACTACCTCGGTGAGCTGGCGGCCACCCAGGTTGCGGAGCTCCTGGGCTGTGAAACGGACGGCACCAATGGCCACGGACTCGTGGAAAGCTCCGGAGGCTTTGTCGGGGTCGAATTTCTCCAAGGCGGTATGATCGGCATCGCCCGGAGTACGCATTTCTACCATTACGCTGGCAATGCGACTCCCCTCTTTGATGCCAAAGGGCACGGAAGCGTCCAAATAGCCGTTTTTAGAGGCTTTCAGGGTAAAGGGGCCCTCCCCTTCCAACGGGAGTACAAAAAAGCCTTCTGGGCTGGTTTTAACGTACGCAGACGAGTCGTCCACGCCAATGGTGACATCGGCCACCGGTTTGCCCGCCGTATTGCGGACGATTCCGCTTACTTGGGAACCCCGGTTACGGACCACCCGGAAGCGGCTCAGGCCCTTCTCGCTCTCTATGCAGGTGAGCTGCACGCCCGTCCACTCCCCTTCCCAATCTATGGGCTCATAGGCCAACTGCCGGCTGGATCCCGGGAATACCAGGGACGACGAATTAAGGAAGGCCGATCCGTAATTGAGGGAGGTAAGGTCCGAGGAAGGGATGATATAGAAGCAAGGATGCGATCCTAAGTTGTTAATATTGTTATACTTACGCCAGTTATTCCACAGCTCGATGGCCGGTACCTCCCCTATGGTGCGTTCCGACCGGTCCACGTGGTAGACCAGCATTCCTTCCGGGAGCGGGGCGTCCCAGACGGTACCGTCTCGGGATTCAATCAGGAAGAACTCCCCTTCCGTTTGGGTGGGAATGCGGTAGGCCAGGTTGTGCTGCACGGGGCCCAGGATGACTTCTCCGCTTTCCGGAAGCTCGGGAATCTCCGGAATCCAGCCCAGCAGCATGCGCTCCAGGGCATTGAGATAGGGTGGCGTACGGTCTTCGTTGTTGTACAGGCCGCGGCACATAAGGGAAAAGTCGTACAGGCCGCCGGCATAGCCGTCCAGGCCTTCGTTTGCATCGTAAAAATCCGGCAGACCCAGTGCGTGGGCCAGCTCATGGCAGCTGATGCCTATACCCATGGGATGGTCTCCGGTGGCTCCCCCCAGTTCGCCCGAACAGAAATAGGCGCCCAGCTTGACCTCATCAAAGACGGCGTCCCGGATTTCCGGATCCAGGGCCTCCTGGATGTCCCAGTGGTGGGACCAGATGGCATCGGCCGGGCCTCCTTCGGCCTGGTCCGTTCCGGCAAAATAGAAGATACAGAGGTCTACCAGGCCGTCTTCGTTTTTGTCGTATAGGGAGAAGTCTATTTCTTCATCCAGAAGGCGGCAGGCGTCCAGTAGGGCCTCTTCCGGGGCTGTATCGTCTATTCTCTCGCCATTTTTGATGATGTCTTTGCCGTAATAGGCCATGCGCTTGTCCAGGGTTACCGGCCCATAGACGTCAAAGACGGGCGTAAAGAGGTTGTGGGAATTGTCTGTAAAATAGTCCCTGACCGAGCCCGTGGCACCGTTTACGTTGTATCCGGGCAGGTTGAGCATGTCCTGGAAATGCTGCAGGGGTTCTTCCAGGGTAAAGTGCACGTCCGAGAATTCCAGGATCACCACGGGAATATGTACCTCTCCCAGGCTGGGTATAACCTGAGAGGGCTGCTGCTGGGCCCGAAGACCCGTAGTCAGCATTAAACACAGACTCCCTATGAGAACGCGGTTTCTCATTATCGGGACAGGACAAAGTAAGTGGAGTCGTCCTTCTTGAGCCAGATGCCGTCCGGGGTGAGCTTGAGCACCTGAACGCCGGTATATTCCTCTGACTGAAGGGTGTATCCGTTAACCATGATCCGGAACCGGAAGGAGATGCGGTCTCCTGTCTTGAGTTTGGAAGGAATGCCGTACAGGGCCAGCACCTTTCTTTCTCCGGGATCCATTAACCGGAAGATCATAGTGCCGTCGGGGCATTCCAGGGCCGATAGTTGATGCCGGTCCGGATTGTAAACCTGAGAACCGCCCGGAACGCCATAGGCTCCGGGAACCACTACCTGCACAATGGGGTCTTCCTTCCCTGGGTCGGGAGGAGTGGGCTGGGGGCCGGGGCAGCCCATAAGAAGCAGAAGGGACAGGGCTCCCATCCATCTTCCCCACGGCATTTTGGCGTTTAGTGACATCAATTTTGGCTTACACTACCTACAAATGTAGGTAAATTCTCGCAGATTTACTAATTTTGCACCTCAAAAGCGGAATCTATGTTTTCTTCCATCATATGGCTATTGCTGGGATTGGCCCTGGTTGTCTTTGGGGCCGATTACCTGGTAGAGGGCGCCTCGTCGGTAGCCCGTCGCTTCGGTCTGAGCGAGTTTGTCATCGGCCTTACCATTGTGGGTATGGGCACTTCGGCCCCGGAGATGGTGGTGAGCTTTATCGGCGCCATCCAGGGCAATGCCGATATCTCCGTTGGCAATGTAGTGGGGTCCAATATCTTCAATACCCTCCTCATCCTGGGCATTACAGGTATTCTTCTTCCCGTGGCCATCACCCCGGAAAACCGAAAGAAGGACATCCCGGCCAATATCGTGGTTACTCTCCTGCTTATTGTCCTGGGCTTCAAACATACACTGCTTGGCATCGGAACCGATGGTTTAACAAGAATCGACGGTGCGGTACTGATTGTTCTCTTTGCGGTTTATATGTGGCAGAGCTTTGCCGGAGGAAAACAAAACCCGGAAGAGAAGGCCGAAGAAGAAGCCAAACCCCTCAAACTCTACTGGGCCGTGCTTATGATTGTGGGCGGCCTGGCAGCACTTATCTGGGGCGGCAATCTCTTTGTGGATTCCGCTACGGAAATAGCCCATCAACTGGGTGTAAGTGACAAGTTCATTGCCATTACCATCCTGGCCGGCGGCACTTCCCTACCCGAACTGGCCACCTGCGTGGCGGCTGCCGCCAAGAAGAAAGGGCAGCTGGCGCTGGGCAATATCATTGGCTCCAATTTGTTCAACATCCTGCTTATCCTGGGCGGATCGGCCCTTATCCATCCCCTTTCCTTTGAGGATATTTCCTTTATTGATATGGGGGTGCTGCTGGTGAGCGCCCTGGCCCTTTGGAGCAGTTGCATTGTGGGTAAAAAGAACACCCTGGACCGCCTGGACGGCGCTTTCCTCGTGGTGGTCTGGCTGGCCTATATGGCTTATCTGATTCTTAATCTGTAGTATGCGTAAATCCCTTTCCGTCATATTAGCTTTGTTCCTGATGGGCCTTGGGCTCCATGCGCAGGATTCCCAGATGGTCAATCATATGGCCCTGGGCGTTACGGTAGGAACGGATGGCGTCGGCCTGGAGCTGGCGCTCCCCTTCTCTCCCTATGTGCAGCTGCGCACGGGCTATTCCATCTTCCCCTATTCCCTCAAGAAGACGGTGGATTTGGAGGCGGAATTCAAGGAGCAGGGTTTGGACTTTGGCGCCGTTCCCGTCTTTGGTACTCTGTGGAAAGGCGGCACCGGAAAAGTGTTGCTGGATGTGTTCCCGGGCAAGAAGACCGGTTTTCGCTTCACAGTAGGTGCCTATATTGGTCCCGGCAAGGTTTTTCACGGTTATGGAGACCTTAGGGAGCATCTGGAAGCGGAGGATTATGCCACAAAGGTGATGACCTACAATACGTTCTCGTTCACCACGGATACAAAAGGCTATGTACTGGCAGACGGCCTTATGAAGGTCGTGACCCCGTACGTGGGCGTGGGCTATGGACGTGCCATCTTACCCGACAGCCGGCTCCGGTTCAGCGTAGATCTGGGAGGCATCATCACCGGAGGCCTCAAGGTCCAGACTTATAATTACAGCGTAAACAAGAACGGAGAACCGGTTGTCCTGCACAGCAGCGACCTCACGGATCCCACGGACGGCCATCAGCGAGACAAAGGCTGGATTGACCGGGTAACCAAGTTCCCTTTTGTGCCCATTCTTAAATTGAACGTGTATTTCCTCTTGTTCTAATTTTTATTACCTTTGCAAGAACATCCAAACCCAAACCCTATGTCTGTTACCATCAAGACTGTTGAAACCAAGGCGGAACTCAGAACCTTCATCAAGTTCCCCCTGGAACTCTATAAAGACTGCCCTTATTATGTTCCCAATGTATTTATGGACGAGATGTCCGCATTGGATATGAACAAGAACCCTATGGGCAAGTACAGCAAGACCCGCAAGTTCCTGGCCTATAAGGACGGAAAAGTAGCCGGCAGGGTCATTGCCATCATCAACGAGATTGCCAACCGGGATTGGAATCACTCCGAGGTCCGTTTTGGCTGGATAGACTTCATTGACGACATGGAGGTCTCCAAGGCCCTGATCGATGCTGTGATAGCCTTTGGCAAGGAGAACGGAATGACGCAGGTCAGCGGTCCCCTGGGCTTTACGGACTTTGACAGCGAAGGCTGCCTTATAGAAGGATTCGACGACATCACTTCCTTCGCCCTTAAGTTCAACTACCCCTATTACGCCAAGCATTTTGAAGCCCTGGGTATGACCAAGGCCAACGACTGGATAGAGTTTCGCGTCTATGTTCCGGAAACGGTTCCCGACAAGGTAATCCGTGCCTCCAAGATGCTCAATGAGCGTTATGGCCTGCACGTCCGAAAAATCACCAAGCACGAAATCTATAAAGAGGATTACGGTCATAAAGTCTTTGACCTCATCAACCGTACTTACAGCCATCTGTTTGACTTTACGGTCCTTCCCCCGGAAGTGATTGACGGTTATATTAAAATGTATCTGGGGCTTCTGGATCCCAAGTTCATCACCCTGGTGGAAGACCCGAGTGGTAAGCTTGTAGCCGTTGCCCTCACCATGCCCTCCATTGCCCACGCCGTCCAGAAGGGCCGCGGGTATATGTTCCCCCTGGGCTGGTGGTACCTGCTCAGATCCATGTACTTCAAGTATGAGGAAGCCCTGGAGCTCCTGATGATTGCCGTGGATCCCGATTGGAGAAACAAAGGCGTGCACGCCCTCCTGTTCAACGAGATTATTCCCAACCTCCAGAAATTCGGCTTCAAGTACGGAGAAACCAACGCCGAGATGGAGAGCAATACCCACGTCCAGAACATCTGGAACGCCTACGAAAAGGAATTGAAGCGCCGTCGTCGCGTATTTACCAAAGAGATTTAATGTCTGCTTCGTCCGTGATGCTGCCTCCGCTCCCCGAGCGGATGAGACCCAGGACGCTGGACCAGTATGTGGGCCAGCGTCATCTGGTAGGAGAAGGCTGCATCCTGAGGAAGATGATAGAAAGCGGGAACCTGAGTTCCTTCATTCTCTGGGGCCCTCCCGGTGTAGGTAAGACCACCCTGGCCCATATCATTGCCGAAACGCTGGACCGCGATTTCTATACCCTCAGTGCCGTTACGGCCGGGGTAAAGGATGTCCGCGAGGTCTTTGACAAGGCCAAGGCCAGTGGCCTGTTCCGCCAGAAAGGGGCTCCGATCCTGTTCATAGATGAAATCCATCGTTTCAACAAGGCCCAGCAGGACGCCCTTCTGGGAGCCGTTGAAAACGGAACCATAGTTCTGGTGGGTGCCACCACCGAGAACCCCTCTTTCGAGGTCATTACTCCCCTTCTGTCCCGCTGCCAGGTATTTGTGCTCAAGTCCCTGGAGAAAGAGGATTTGCAGGTCCTTTTGGACCGTGCGCTCCATGAGGATGTCCTCCTTAAGGACAAGCCCGTGGAAGTACGGGAAAGCGAGGCTCTTATGCGTTACAGCGGCGGAGACGCCCGCAAGCTTCTCAATGTGCTGGAACTGGTGATCGACGCCCAGGCCGGCAAGAAGCCCATCATTATCGACAACGAGACGGTAACGGCCTCTATCCAGGAAAACATGGCCATCTATGACAAGGATGGCGAGATGCACTACGATATCATATCGGCCTTTATCAAGAGCATCCGCGGGTCTGATCCCAACGCTGCCATCTATTACCTGGCCCGGATGATTGACGGAGGGGAAGATCCCCTCTTCATTGCCCGCCGTCTGTGCCTGAGCGCCTCTGAAGATGTGGGCCTGGCCAATCCCAACGCCCTGCTGCTGGCCAACGCTTGCTTTGAGGTGGTGTCCAAGATCGGTATGCCCGAGGGGCGGATTCCCCTGGCCGAGACCACCGTTTACCTGGCTTCCTCTCCCAAGAGCAATGCCTCCTACATGGCCATAGAAAGCGCTCTGGCCGAGGTTAAGAACTCCGGTAACCAACCGGTCCCCCTGGCCATCCGCAACGCGCCTACGCAGCTTATGAAGGACCTTCATTACTCCGACGGCTACAAGTACGCCCACGACTATCCCGGTCATTTTGCCGATATGGAGTTTATGCCTGAAGCACTGCGTGGGAAGGTCTTCTACGAGCCCGCAAAAAACAAGCACGAAGACGCGCTCCGTGCTTATCTGGAAGCCTGCTGGCCCAAATACTATCCCAAGAAATAGTTATACTCTCCTAAGAATTAGTTGAATCGAAGAATAAAGGCGCTCTGATGAGTGCCTTTTTGTTTTCGTTAGAACGGATAACCTACTCCGAAATGGATTGCGAAATTGTTGTTTAGCCATTCGTTTGTAGGTACCCAACGCTCTCCGGCCGAGCGGGCGGGGTCTCTTAAGCGGATACCCATATCTACGCGGACCAGGAGGAAATTGAGGTTGAGACGGGCGCCGAATCCCCAGTTTAGGGCTATTCCGGACGGGAAAGTGCTCCATTTGAACTGGTCCGATTCGTCAATGGAAGCGTCCACATCCCAGATATTACCGGCATCCAAGAACAGCGCTCCCTCCAGTTTGGAGATGAGGGGGAAACGGTATTCTACATTGGCCTCCAGTTTTAACTCACCTACCTGGCTGGGGATGGAGAAGCCGTAAGATTCCTGCGATGTACCGGGACCCAGCGTGCGGGCCTGCCAGCCACGCATGGACATGGCACCACCGGCATATAACAGCTGTTCAACGGGAGCGGAATCGGAATTGCCGTAACCATAGGCGATGCCACTTTGGAAATGGAGGGCTATGGCGTGGCGGTCTTCTTTACCAAAACGGAAAACCTTACCCAGATTGAGGTCTGCACGGACATACTGGGCGTAAGGAGTATCCCAGATGGTGTGCTTGCGGCTGTCGTCTTCCAGCACGGGCAGCCA
>Ga0265299_10001882_pt1 | contig 22599 bp, 21 predicted proteins | sample AusTroGonzalo_MG_4_FD_193485 | JGI IMG/M metagenome (GOLD analysis project Ga0265299, IMG submission 193485) | Bovine rumen microbial communities from tropical cattle in Woodstock, Queensland, Australia - Gonzalo_02 | ecosystem: Host-associated > Mammals > Digestive system > Stomach > Rumen ... | reverse complement strand
ACCAGTTTGTCAGCTTCGGGGTCAACGGCTCCTCACAGCCTTTCATCTCCCCGTGGGTTAGCTATATGTGGACGAAGGAGAAGCTGAGTGTCAACTTTTTCGTTTCCGGACGGTATAGCGCACGGCGCAACAGTGTGGTGGACTCAGCCTACCAGCGGCGTGATGCAGCTACCCTCGGCGAGTACGATACAACTTGGTCGAACATTACCACAAAGAAGGACACCAACCGCAACTGGAGTGCCAACTTCTTCCTCGGCATCAACTATGAGATTGACTCCACCAGCGAGATTTCTTTTGACTGCGGCGGTTTCTACAACAATAACACCAGCCGATACGCGGCGTTGCGCGACCAGGTCTATTACAATTTGGATTCTGTTCCACCTTTTTCTACCGAATATATTGACAATACCCGCAGTAAAACCTTAGGGTGGTCGGTGATGTCCCATGCAGGAATTGATTACACCAAAAAGTTCGACAAGAATGGGCATAACTTGCGTATTGGTCTCAACGGACGGTTCTCGCACAATGCCAGCGACGAGTGGTTCGATAGAGAGTATGTCACCTACTACGATTTAGACGAACATAGATACTTGCTCACCCGCAACTACCGTTATGGTGCCGATTTGGATGCCCGTTACAATCGGCCCTATAGCGAAAACGGGGAGATGAGCTATGGTCTGCGCACCAGCCATTTCCAGATGAACAACGACTATCGCCGCTATTATGATGACCAAGGAATTGAATGTATTGACACGCTCCGAACCTATCATTTCAACGGGGGCTCGACCAACGTGTCTGCCGATGTGAACTGGACGCACCGCTGGGGAGGTTTCACCCTCAGCACCGGCCTGGGTCTCGGGTTGCTGCGTGACGCTTATGAATACATTAGCGACATGCCGTTTGCCGACGAGGGTGCCCCGCTGTTCTTCTCCGCCCGTCCGTCCGTCCACCTTACGTATCGTACCAAGAACATGCACAACATCAAACTTAACTATACGATGCGCATGTCTCATCCGGGTGAGGAGGACTTGAGTAAATATCGTCGTTATGGCGACAACAGTTATTCCACCGGAAATCTTAACGGGTTGAAGAGCGGATTCACGCACAGTTTGGAGGCTGGTTGGCAGAAATATTTCAGTCGCTTCGGCAATGTGGGGGTTGAGATGTATGGGCGGTTGAGCACCAACGAAATCAGTTCGCTGACCGACTCTGAGTATGACCAGTATCTGGACCGTATGGTGAGTTATTCCGTCCCTTACAACATGGGAACTTCGTGGCGTTACGGTGCTTCTCTGAACGCAACCTACCGCCCGACGGGTTTCATCAACTTGCGGCTCTATGCCAACGTCTATGACTACGGTTACAAAATGGAATATGACCGTGACGGCGTTCACCAGGTTGATCAGCGTGACAAGTGGTCATGGAGCGTGCGCCTGAACTTCTGGGCGAAAGCCTTTGATTGGTTACAATTCACAGTGGCAGGCAATTACAGATCCCCGACGCTCAGCCTGATGAGCGAACAGAAAGCACGGTACTGGCTGAATTTAGGTATCCGCAGCGACTTGTTCAAGCGTAAACTGTCGATTTTCGTCAATGTGCAGGACATTTTCAACTGGGGTGCCCGCTACGGTTCTGGGTCTGAGAACACGAACCCCTACTATCTGAGCAACAACACGAGCAAGATGCTCAACAGCCGTTACATTTCAGCGGGCATCACCTTGCGTTTCGGCAAGATGGAGTTAGAGAAGAAGGTGCAGGAGGGCGAAAGCGATTCTGGCGACACCATGTAGAGACGGGGTGCGCCCCGTCTTTACAGGGAATCAAAGAAATAAAAGAACAATATAATAATAAGGATAAATGAAACGAATCATAGGAATCGGAAATGCGCTGGTGGACATTCTGGTGCATATTGACAATGACGAGATTTTAGACCGCTTGGGCTTGTGCAAAGGCGGGATGGAAATGATTGACGCGCAACGGAAACGCGAGATTTTGGAGGTGATTTCCGGGATGCCGCAGACCATCGCCACGGGCGGCTCTACCTCCAATACCATCCATGGCCTGGCACGCCTCGGTGCGGAGGCCGGCTATATCGGGAAGGTGGGCGACGACGAGGTGGGAAAACTCTTCCGCGAAGGCTGTACCCGCTTTGGTGTAATTCCTCATCTTGTTGAGTCAACAGAAGATACAGGCGTGGCCATCACTTTTATCTCCTCCAATGCCGAGCGCACCTTTGCCACCTATCTCGGAGCCGCCGCCACGATGCAACCCGACGAGGTGGATGCAAGCATTTTCGACCATTACGATATTATTCATATTGAAGGATATCTCATCTTCAACCATGACTTGATCCTGTCAGTTTGTCAGAAGGCCAAGGAGCGTGGATTGCAGATTTCCATGGACATGGCCAGTTACAACCTGATTGAGAGCAATCTCGACTTCGTGAAAATGCTCCTGCGCGATTACGTGGATATTATCTTCGCCAATGAGGAGGAAGCCAAGGCTTTCGCGGGCGTGGAAGGCGTGGAGGCATTGCATGTACTTTCGGACTATTGTCCGGTGTCCATCGTCAAGGTGGGTAAGGACGGGTCTTTCATCAAGATGGACGGCGAGGTGACCCCGGTGCTGCCGATGAAGGCGACCCCAGTGGACACCACGGGCGCGGGTGACATCTACGCGTCAGGCTTCCTGTATGGATACGTCAATGGATACGGTGCGTTGAAGTCCGGAAACCTGGCTTCGTTGCTTTCGTCGCGCCTGATTGAGTATGTGGGCGCGAAATTGCCCGATGAAGTTTGGGAAGAGATCAAATAAAAAAGAGGAACCAGAGTTCCTCTTTTTTATTTGGTTTAGAGCCACTTGTGAGACTTGAACTCGCGACCTACGCATTACGAATGCGTCGCTCTACCAACTGAGCTAAAGTGGCTGGTTTTGCGCGGCAAAGATACACTTTTTTTTTGATATCCCCAACTGCCACGCGATTTTTTATTTTCCTACTCTTGCGTAGCAGGAACTACAGACACGTAAGATTTGTCTTTGTAGGTTCTTTTGAATTCGACGATGCCGTCGCACAAAGCGAAGAGCGTGTGGTCTTTACCCATTCCCACGTTCTTGCCAGGGTTATGGACGGTGCCTCTTTGGCGGACGATGATGTTGCCAGCCTTGGCATACTGACCACCGAAAATCTTCAAACCTAATCTTTTACTCGCTGATTCGCGGCCGTTCTGAGAACTACCGACACCTTTTTTATGAGCCATAAGTCTTAATTTTAATCGTTAATACAAATTTTACAGGGTAATGTTATCAATCTTGATGGAGGTCAAACACTGACGATGACCATTCAGTTTCTGATAACCTTTTCTTCTTTTCTTCTTGAAGACAAGAACTTTGTCACCTTTTAAGTGTTGGAGAACGGTAGCGGTTACATTCGCGCCCGAAACGGTCGGAGTACCAACTTTGACATCACCGTCGTTGTCAACTAACATTACGCGGTCAAACGTGACTTGCGCACCTTCTTCAGCCTTGAGGCGCTGAACATAGACTCTGCGGTCTTTTTCAACCTTGAATTGTTGCCCGGCTATTTCTACAATTGCGTACATTTTTGGTATAATTTTTGTTTGTAATTTTTTGGGCGGCAAAAATATAATTTTTTTTGATATAAATATTTGCCGTGCAATTTTTTTTAAACCTTTGCGTTATGGGATGGTTTTTAACGAAATGTATAATATAAAATATTGATGAATATGAAGAGGACAATTTTTTCTAAAGTACTGTTAATTACAGCATTATCAATATTTGCCAATGGTTTGGCGGGTTGTGCCCAGCCGGAAAACCGAACGGCGAAATATGTGGATTTGACCGATGCGGCAGAGTCATCTGTGAATGCCGTGGTCTATATCAAAACGGAATTTACGCAGAAAAACTCCACGTGGGATGACTTTTTCGGTGGAACGATATGGGAACATTTCTTCGGTTCCGCCCCGAGCACCTACCCTGTCCAGGCTGCCGGCTCAGGGGTCATCATCTCCTCGGACGGTTATATCGTGACCAATAACCATGTGGTGGAAGATGCAGAGAAAGTGACCATCACGTTGAACGACAAGCGCGAGTATGAGGGCGAGATCATCGGTACCGATCCCGCCTCCGACCTGGCGCTCCTCAAAATCAACGAGACCCGTTTGCCCTACATGACTTTCGCCAACTCCGACTCCGTGCGCATTGGCGAATGGGTGCTCGCCATCGGCAACCCTATGGGACTGAACTCCACGGTCACGGCCGGCATCATTAGTGCGAAGGCGCGTCAGTTGAGTACCGGTCGCGGCAACACCTCCGACGAGGTCTATCTCCAGACCGACGCGGCTGTCAACTCGGGAAACAGCGGAGGCGCTTTGGTGAATGCCTCGGGCAAGTTGGTCGGCATCAATACCGCCATCGCTTCGGGTAACGGCTATTACACGGGATACTCGTTTGCTATCCCCTCGAATATCGTGAAGAAGATTTGCTACGATCTGGAGCATTACGGGGTCACCCAGCAGGCTTATCTCGGTGTCTCTATCATGGAACTGAATGCCACCAACGCCAAAGAGTTGAACCTCAACGATGTAAATGGCATCTATGTGGCTGAGGTTTCCGAAAACGGTGCCGCTGCCCAGAACGGATTCCAGGAAGGCGATGTCATCACCTATATAGACAATACCCCCGTGAACAGTCTTCCGGATGTGCGTGGCGTACTCAAAACGAAGTCCCCGGGCGACAAAGTGAAGGTCGTTTTGGTCAGAGACAATGAAAAAATGACGAAAAATGTAACTTTATTAAATAGTAAAGGTACAACTGAAAAGGTTGAAAAATAAAGGGTTAGTAGGTTAATGGGTTAGTAGGGTAGTGGGTTAATCGGTTAAGGGGTGATAGAAATCACCATCGAACGTAATCCTTGTATAATATCCCCATTAGGGGTAATGGTTCGGTAGAAAATATCATATAAATGAGACAATTAAAAATATCAAAATCCATCACAAACCGCGATTCTGCGTCGCTGGAACGGTTCCTGTCGGACATCAGCAAGGTGCAGATGATTGGCGCGGATGAGGAGGTGGAGTTGGCACGGAAAATCAAGGCGGGCGATGAAGATGCCCTCAACAAGTTGGTTACCACCAATTTGCGCTTCGTGGTATCCGTGGCCAAGCAATACCAGAATCAAGGTATCGGTTTGCAGGATCTTATCAACGAGGGTAATTTAGGACTTATCAAAGCCGCGCAACGTTTCGACGAGACGCGCGGCTTCAAATTCATCTCATACGCCGTCTGGTGGATCCGCCAAGCCATTTTGCAGGCCATCGCCGACCAGTCGCGTATCGTGCGGCTCCCGCTCAACCAGGTGGGTGTCATCAACAAGATCAAAAAGGAGACGGCCCGTTTGGAACAGACCCTCAACCGTCTGCCCACCACGGAGGAAATCGCGAATGCCATGGACATGCCGGTCTATAAAGTGGCGGAAATCATGAAAATGAACAACCATCCGCAGTCGATCGATTCTCCTATCGCCCCGAACGAGGAGACCCGGTTTGTGGATGTGTTCGTTCATGATACGGATGACAATACCGATACTTCGCTGATGCACGAGTCGCTCGCATCGGAGATCAACGACCTGCTGGAAACGCTGCCGGATAAGGAGGCCGATGTGCTGCGCCTCTTCTTCGGCATCGGCACCACACACGAGCATACGTTGGATGAGATTGGCGACAAACTGGACCTTTCCCGTGAACGCGTGCGCCAGATCAAGGAACGCGCCCTGAAACGGTTGCGCCAGAACAGCAAGAACAAAAATCTGAAAAGCTATCTGTAATTTTAACTTGAATTATTTGAATTAGAGACATTTACTTCTTTCAGTGAGCAGTGATCAGTGAATAGTGAATAGAGGATAGTCAAATTATATGGAAAAAGAGAGGCGAGCTAACACATATATAACATTGTTTTTTTTGTGTGCGTTGTGTGCGACTTTAATGTCCTGCAAACCGAAAGCGTTGCCCGAGCCCAAGCCCATGGGCTATTTCCGCATTGACTTGCCTGACCATAAATATAAGTCTTTGGATGTCTCCCAAGCCTTACCTAATGAACAGGCGGACATTCGCGTTACCCCACCGTTTACCTGCGAGCAATCGGTTTATGCTACTACCACCATGGAAATGCATCCTGACAACTTGTGGATGAATATAACTTACCCGAAGTTGAACGCTTCATTACGGTTCACCTGTTTCACGGTCAAAAACGCAGACAGTTTGCGGAAACTGATGATCTCGGAGGACAAACTGGTGAAATTCCATTACCAGAAGGCGGATGATGTGCAGTTTTCTATCGTCAATGATCCCGATGCGCACCTATGGGGACAAACATACGAGATCTTCGGCAAAGAGGTGGCCACACCGTTCCAGTTCTGGCTGACGGACAGCTTACACCATTTTGTCCGAGCCTCCCTCTATTTCGAGGGGACCCCCAACAACGACTCCTTACAACCTGTGATCCAATACCTTAAGGAGGATGCCATGCACCTCGTCAACACCTTTGCATGGAAACCTTGACCGACCATATTTTCCGGTTGCCGTCGGCAGCTGATTTCGAGAATACAGCACTGCGGATTTTTGAGTATCAATTTGAAAACAATGCCGTATATCGTTCATATTGTCAGCATATTAAAGTAAACAAACACCAGATTGCCTCCTTGTCGGAGATCCCTTTTCTGCCGATTTCGTTCTTCAAAACGCACGAGGTGAAATGTGGAAATTTTGCCCCCGAGCTTACTTTTCGCAGCAGTGGCACCACAGGAATGCAACATTCTGCACACTATATCAAAGACCAGAATCTCTATCGAAGGAGTTTGCTGGAGAGTTTCCGCCATTTTTACGGTGAACCGTCCGATTATGTTTTTTTGGCTTTGTTGCCCAATTACTTGGAACAGCAAAATTCGTCCCTGATCTATATGATGGATACGCTGATGCGTGAATCCGGTGCCCCTGAAAACGGCTATTTTCTTTATAATCACGAAGATCTGTATCGTTTGTTGATACAATTACGTGATAATCAGAAAAAAACAATCCTGTGGGGGGTCACGTTTGCTTTACTGGACTTCGCAGAGCATTACCGGCTGGATTTTCCGCAACTGATTGTGTTTGAGACAGGCGGAATGAAGGGACGTCGCAAGGAGATGGTAAAGGAGGAACTATACGCTCTTCTGCAAAAGGCTTTCGGAGTGTCGGACATCCACTCGGAGTATGGAATGTGCGAGCTTCTCTCCCAGGCATATAGCAACGGGGGAAACCTATTCACCACACCGCCTTGGATGCAACTCCGGCTTCGCAGTGAAAAAGACCCTTTGGACGGCAGTGATACGGTCGGCACGGGCGTCATCAATATTATTGATTTGGCCAACATTTACAGCTGTGCCTTCATCGCCACGGAGGATTTGGGTCGTCGCCATCCGCAGGGCATCGAAATCGTCGGCCGCCTCGACCACGCGCAAATCCGTGGCTGCAATTTGATGGTTCTTTAACGTATGGTGTCACGCACTTGAATCTTGAAACCTGAATCTTGAAACTAATTTTTTGTACCTTTGCACCCGATAAACGAATAGAGAATAATAGCATTATGAAAAAATTGATTTTGACCACTTTATGTGTTGTCACGGTAGCAGTGGCATGCGTGCTGATCAGCTGTGCCCCCAACGACGGGGTGATGACCAAAAAGAAAGGCGTGTATATCGTCAATACCACCAATTTGACAAAGGATGTTAGCGGTTACAATGGCCCGACCCCGTTGAACATCTACATCAAGGATGACAAAATTCAGAAAGTGGAGGCCTTGCCGAATCAGGAGACTCCTGGTTTCTTTCAACGGGTACAGAACGAATTGCTGGACAAATGGAACGGCATGACCGTGAAGCAGGCTGCTTCCTCCAACGTTGATGCCGTGACGGGGGCAACCTATTCCTCCAATGCGGTGAAGGAGAATGTGAAAGCAGGCATCAACTATTATCAGAAACATAAAAAATAATCCTATCTCTCCATTAGAGATATCGTACGTTATATATCCATAATGTCAACACGCGTTTATAAGTTCTGCACTTTGTTCTTATTCCTACTATTTATGTCGGCGGGTACGGTGTTCGTGCATGCCCAGGATACCATTCGTATGATGCAGTACAATCTGATGTACTATACGAACTCATCCGGCATATCGGATTGCAACAGCACTACTAATAACCTGGATAACAAGGATGTACATATCAAAACCATCTTTCAGTATGTGCAGCCGACGGTGTTGTGCGTCTGTGAAATGGGCTCTCAAACGCTGTATGCAGACCGTTTGCTGAACAATGCCATCAACGTGGATGGCATAGACTACTATCGTCGTGGACCACTTACGAACCAGTCAGGCGGAACTATTGCCAACATGATTTACTATGACTCTCGTAAGTTGACATTATACAAGTCCACCAATATAACCACCTCATACAGAGATATTAACGGCTATACTTTCTATTATAATGCAGATAATCTGGCCGTTAGCGATACCATTTTCATGACTTTTTGGGTTGCGCATCTGAAAGCGGGTAGTTATGGGGATAATGAAGCCGCTCGTTTGGTGCAAGTGCAGAAACTCATGAATCGGATTGCCAGTTCCGGGCTTCCCGGCAACTACACATTCTCCGGGGACTTCAACATTTACTATAGTGATGAGCCTGCATATCAGGAACTTACCGAGTATTCCAACAGTTTGTATCGTTTTTATGATCCGGTGAACAGTCCGGGCTATTGGCATAACAATGGCCAGTTTGCCTCCTTGCACACGCAGTCCACCCGTACGCAGGAGGTGGATTGTTTCTCTTCTGGCGGGTTGGACGACCGTTTCGACATCATTCTCGTTTCTCCGTATATCTATTATGGTAGCGATCGTGTCCATCTTGTGGAGGGTTCGTATCATGCATTGGGACAGGATGGTGCGCGTTTTAACGGTTCCGTCCTTTCCCCTGTCAACAACTCCGTACCCAACAACGTGGCGAATGCCCTTTACCAGCAATCCGATCATTTGCCGGTCATCATGGATATGACCGTGGACGCGCATGTCGGTGTGGCGGAACACTCTTCCGACTTTTTCGTCAGTGTAACCAATCCCGTAACCGATGCATTGCAAGTTGCGTTGCAGGCGAACGAGGCCGGACATTACACCATTGACCTGTTTTCGATGGATGGTCGTCTTCTGGGTTCCTATCAAGAATATTTGGATGAAGGGGCGCACCGTCTGAGCTATCCTTTCTCATACGGAAAAGGTGCGTATATTGTTCGTTTTCAGTGCGAAAATGGGCAAAAAACGGTCAAAAAATTGATACGTTTTTAACAGTTAACATCGAATACTTAATTTAAAAACGCTTTTAGAATGAAAAAAGTGTATTTTTGCGCGTTCATTTTCATCTAAATAAAAAGAATCAAAACCATTATGAGCGAAGTCGTTGTAAACCGTTATTCTGACGAAGATTTGGAAGAATTCAGAGTGTTGATCGAGAAGAAGATTGAGGAGGCCAAGAAGAACCTGGAAGTGTATCAAGAGGCCTACAGTGGTGTCGGAAATGACACGAAGGACACGGCCCCGACTTTCAAGAATCTGGAGGAGGGCAACCAAGTGCTCTCAAAGGAGGAGAACGGTCGTCTGATGGCACGTTTGGTGAAATATATCTCCAATTTGGAAGCGGCATTGGTCCGTATTGAAAACAAGACCTACGGCGTGGACCGCATCACAGGCAAACTGATTCCCAAGGAACGGTTGAGAATTGTGCCTCATGCCACGTTGGATATCGATACCAAGCTGCAAGAGAAGAAGAAATAATGCCGCCACCGCGCGGCAATCGGGAATTGTAAGTCTATGCCCGCGAAGAATCCTTTATTAGAAATTGATGACTTGTCGCTTGACCTGCGTCGCGACAACCAGTGGAACCCTATCCTGCATCATATCCGGTTCTCTCTCTCAGAGGGGGAGACGGTGGGTATTGTAGGCGAATCTGGTTCTGGCAAGTCGGTTACGGCATTGTCGGTGATGCAGCTGCTCAACCCCAAAATCGCCCGCTATCCGTCAGGCCATATATACTTCTATCCGAACGGTTCCGCCTCTTCACCTGTGGATGTGCTGACTGCACAAGAATCTGATATGCAGTTGATTAGAGGCAATCAAATCGGGATGATTTTTCAAGAACCGATGACCTCCCTTAATCCGGTCATCCGTTGCGGCGAACAAATCACCGAGCAGATTCTCCTACACAAGAAAGTGACGGAGATGGAGGCCAAGGAGCAGGTGCTCAGTCTATTCGACGAGGTTAAATTGCCCCGCCCAAAGCAGATTTTCGATTCTTATCCGCATGAACTTTCGGGAGGCCAGAAGCAGCGCATTATGATTGCCATGGCCATGAGTTGTAATCCGAAGCTGCTCATTGCGGATGAGCCAACCACGGCATTGGATGTCACCATCCAGAAAAATATCCTGGAATTGATCCGCAACCTTCAGCAGAAACACGGAATGGGGGTTCTTTTCATTACCCACGACCTTGGGGTGGTGGCCGAAATTGCCGACCGCGCCATCGTGATGTACAAAGGCGAGATGGTGGAGGAGAATTCGGTACGCAATCTCTTTCTAAACCCGCAAAACGCCTATACCAAGCAACTTATAGCCTGCCGCCCCTCCATGACCAACCGCTTGCGCAAATTGCCGCAAGTGTCAGACTTTGATGGGGCTCAGGATACGGATATACGGGAAGTGATGGAAAAATTGGTCGTCACCCCGGAAGAACGGAAGTTGGCGCATCAGGCGCTCTATACGGGCGACAAAATTGTCTCTATCCGGAATCTGAACAAGGTTTACAAGGTGCGCAAACGCAAACTCTTTGAGAAACAGAAGTTTTTCCATGCCCTTCACGACATCAATCTGGACATCTATGAAGGGGAGACCCTGGGACTGGTCGGGGAATCGGGATGCGGCAAAACCACCCTCGGCCGTTCGATGCTCCGGCTGATTGAACCCTCTTCGGGAGAGGTGAACTATCGGGGAAAAGATCTTGTGCGACTTTCCATGTCGGAGATGCGGGAAATGCGCAAGGATTTGCAGATCATCTTGCAAGATCCGTATTCCTCCCTTAATCAACGGCTTACCATCGGGGAGGCGTTGATGGAACCGATGCGCGTACACGGTATTCTGAATAATGATAAGGAACGGAAGAGAAGGGTAGTGGAGCTGTTGGAACGGGTAAGTCTCAACGAATCACACTTTTATAGGTATCCACATGAGTTTTCCGGTGGACAGCGTCAGCGTATATCCATAGCCCGCGCCCTCGCCGTGAATCCGAAATTCATTATCTGCGACGAATCCGTTTCCGCCCTTGATGTGTCGGTGCAGGCGCAAGTGCTGAACCTCCTCAACGAGCTGAAGGCGGAGTACCATTTCACCTATATCTTCATCTCGCACGATTTGTCGGTGGTGAAGTTTATGGCAGATCGCATAGCCGTCATGCAGCAGGGCGTTATCGTGGAGGTAGGCGAGGCCGATGCACTTTGTGCCAACCCGCAAACAGATTATACAAAGAAGTTGATTGCAGCCATTCCGAAGGGGTTGGTGGGTTAGTAGGTTAGTAGGTTAATAGGTTAATAGGTTAATAGTTTAGTAATGAGTAAGTTTCAGAAGGTTTTGAAGATGATGATCCGGATTGGGATCGGTGTGTTTTTTGTTGTGTCCGCAGTGTTGAAAATGTTGTCATTGGATCATTTCGAGTTGTACATTTACAGCTTCCATATTTTCAATTTTGCATTGAGTGGCTTAGTGGCACGGGCTGTTATTGCATGCGAGATCATGCTTGGTATTTTGCTGATAATCAAGGTAAAATACAAGTGGGCATGGTGGTTGACGATGCTGATGCTCGTCGGATTCTCCTTGTTGCTGGTCTATGTCATATTGTTCCGTGATGACACGAACTGCCACTGTATGGGGGATTTGGTGGAGATCAAACCCTCATTGTCCCTAATCAAAAATTTGGTGGCGATGACCCTGTTGCTGTATGTGCGCAACGAAGGGGATTATTCGTTCAGATGGAAGAATCTCGCGATGGTCGGAGTGTTCGTCGTCGCCCTTGTGCCACCGTTCGTGCTTTTCCCCATGGATGGAATCTATAACCTTTTGTTCAAATCCAAAGACCAAGACTTCAATGAAACAGAGTTCAATGCCCTGATGGCAGATTCCACCATGCGGGATGTCAATCTTGACGAAGGTAATTACATTGTAGGTGTCATCGCTTCGGGTTGTAAGTTTTGCGAGACCAGTGGAGTGAAAATGTCGGAATTTGCCGACCGTAATCATCTTGATACCAATCGGATTCTCTATTTCGTCTGGGGCGACAGCACTTCGATAGAGAACTTTAAGGTGCACACCAAAACCACATCGTTCCGTTTTGTGACGATTTCACCCCTTGCAGCTATCCGTGTTGTCAACGGAGGTTTTCCGACGTATCTGTTCATGCGCGATGGTGTGGTGGAGAAGACGGCCGATTTGCATCGTTTGACGGAAAAAGCAGTTTGCGACCATTTGCAATGATTTTTTTGTATTTTTGCATCCTCATTCATAAAATTATCAAACAATATGGCTCTATCAGACTCTAAAAAGAAGGATTTATACGATTACTATTTGGAAAATGGTTTCGAACATTCCACTGAAGATATTGTCCGGGAAATGCACATTTGCCACAAAACCTTCTTCAACCGATATGGCAGCAAATCCAATTCGATTGAGGTTGCTTGGAATTACTGGCAGCGAAAATGTGCGGAAAAATGGCAAAGGATCATGGAAAATTGCAACCATAGCATAGAGGAGCTGACCATGACATTATACAATATCTACAAAATACGGTTTGAATACCCTAACTACTACCAATATACACGCGATCGTCGTAAATATCTCGAGCCCGATGCCTTTTTTTATTCGGCCATCCAAAAGATTTTGGAAAAAGGCAAAAAATGCTATCATATTCATGAACATCTGAATAGTAAATCCTATACCATTTTTTTGTTGAACAATATGTTCTTGATTGATATAGAGCATTATAACAAGTCGGAAGTGTTGAAATATGTCCTCCAACCCGCACTGACGGAGCGAGGAATGGAATTGTTCCAGGAGACCCCTTTTGCGTAAGGACGTTAAACTTTTCGAGCGGAAAACAGTTAACCATTTCGGCTGAATTGTGTATTTTTGCCGCCAATTTTAAAAAGATGAAAAGATTACTGCTCTTGTTTTGCATGTTGTTTTCGGCTTTGGCCAGTCAGGCGACTTATTTGCTGATTCCCATGGATTTAGCGCAGAGTAATCACTTGAAGGCCTACGGAATCGCGTATTATGCTGTGGCTCGTCAGGTGGATATGAGCTGGCTTCTGAACTATCGTGGCGGCAGTTTCATGTGCCCGTATAACGGCGATCTGGAGAACGAGTGTCTGGTACGCGGTGTTTCTTATGAGGTGATTGCCGACCTGCAAGCCACGCAAATTCTCAATGAGATAGCGGTGGTGGAGAACAACATGAACGAGATCCGTCTGACAAAGGAGCCGAAAATCGCGGTCTATTCCCCGAAAAACAAGCTTCCGTGGGACGACGCAGTGACCTTGGTGCTCTCATACGCTGAAATCCCGTACACGGTGATTTATGACGAAGAGGTAATCAAAGGCGAGCTTCCCAAATATGATTGGCTTCACTTGCACCATGAGGATTTTACGGGTCAGTACGGGAAGTTCTGGGCAAGCCAGCGCAACACCAAATGGTATCAGGAGGATGTGAAGGAGAATGAGGAACGGGCCGCCCAACTCGGTTTCGCCAAAGTATCGCAAATGAAATTGGCTGTGGCTAAGGGCATTCGTGATTTTGTGGCGGGTGGCGGCTACCTGTTTGCCATGTGTTCCGGTCCCGACAGCTATGATATTGCCCTTGCTGCCGAAGGAGTCGATATTTGTGAGACGATGTTCGATGGTGACCCGATGGATCCGCAGGCGCAGAGCAAACTGAACTACGAAAACTGTTTCGCTTTCACGGATTTCACGATTGAAACCAATCCCTACGTTTACGAAGTTTCCAATATCGATGTGAATCCTACCCAACATATTTCCAACAAGTCCCATGACTATTTCACCCTGTTTGAGTTTTCCGCCAAATGGGATCCTGTCCCTACCATGCTGTGCCAGAATCATTTAACGGTGATTCCTGGATTTATGGGGCAGACCACGGCTTTCCGCAAGGAGTTCATCAAACCGACGGTGACGATTATGGGTGACTGTGCTTACTTTAACGAAGCCCGGTATATTCACGGCGAGTTCGGCAAGGGCACGTGGACGTTCTATTCCGGTCACGACCCGGAGGACTACCAGCATTTGGTCAATGACCCGCCCACCGATCTCAATCTTTTCCCTAATTCTGCAGGTTACCGATTGATTCTCAACAACGTGTTGTTCCCTGCCGCCAAAAAGCAGCAACAGAAGACGTGATTTGGCTGTAGCGACGCACGGCCGTGCGTCGCTACATTGTGTCTATATTTCCGGCACCATATTGTAAATAAGGTCAACGACTTGCGGTCCGGCGGCGGAAGCGGCGGCCAACACCTCTTCGTGGCTGGCTTTTTCAACGCGTCCGATGATACCGAGGTCCGTGATGACGGAAAGGGCGAACACATCCAGACCGCGATGGCGTGCCATGATTGCTTCCGGAACGGTGGACATGCCCACGGCATCGGCACCGAAGAGGTAGAACATCTTGTATTCGGATGGTGTTTCGAAACAAGGTCCAGTCACACCGAGATAAACACCTTCCTGCAAGTGGATATTCAGCTTTTTGCCGGTTTGCTGTGCCAACTTCACCAGTTTGTGTGAGTAGACCTCGCTCATGTTCGGGAAGCGCGGCCCCAAAGTGTCGTCATTCGGGCCGAGGAGCGGGTTGGTGCCGAACAGGTTGATATGGTCGCGAATCAGCATGATGTCTCCCACCTGGAACGTGGGGTTCATGCCGCCCGCCGCGTTGGACAGGATGACCGTTTTCACCCCGAGACCCGGCAGGATCTGTTGCGGATAGGTGACCACGTCCATCGGATAGCCTTCATAGTAGTGGAAGCGACCGTTGAAGACGAGCACATCCACCCCGTTCAGCTTGCCGAAAATCATCGTTCCCTTATGGCCTTCCACTGTGGAAACGGGAAAATTCGGGATTTCTTTGTACGGAATTTCGTCCAGAATGTCAATTTTTTCGGTCAAGCCACCCAAGCCGGAACCCAACACAATGGCAATCTTAGGATTTATGGCTTTACGGTTGTTCAGGTATTCAACCGTTTGCGCTATTCTTTGTCTCTTTTCCTCGAACATGGTCTATTATTATTTGGTTAAACGTATCTCTTTGTGTGTCAGTAAGAAACTCCACTTCCACACGAGCCACAAAAATGGGAAGCAAAGATACAATATTTCTCATATCACTCGCCTGCAATCTGGCCCAATCTTTTTCTGTCGTGACCAGTAAGCAATTTTCTCCTGTGTTGTCAAAATGCTGGTTATAAATGGATTGTATTTCTTTTTCGGTATAGTTGTGGTGGTCTGGGAAGGTGTAATGTTTCACGATATGATAATGATCTGAGGTGGATACGCACGGCCGCGCATCCCCACAAAGATGATCGATCAAGGGTTGGGGATGCGCAATGCCGGTCAGGACCACGATGTCGCGAGTGGATGCGGGGTCGATTTTCTGTGCCGCCGAGGTGACTGGCATCAACTTTTCATAGCGGTAGCGCGTGAAGAAGAGATGCTGGTGCGGTTTCAAGTGAAGCCGATATCGCCAGGAGGACGCATCTGTCAAGGCGTATTCGGGGACCTTGGTCACGATTACGACATCCGCAAAACGTGCGGCACGCGGGAACTCGCGGAGCAGGCCAGCGGGCATCGGCATGTCGGGACGATACGGGCGGTGGTATTCCGTCAGCAAGATGTGGAAAGAGGATTGGAAACGGAGGTGCTGATAGGCATCATCCAACACGAGCACTTCCAAGTCCGGATTCTCGTCCAAAAGATTCCGAGCCCCCTCCGTTCGGTTGCTGTCCACGGCCAACGCGATGTCGGGGAAGCGCAGATGGGTCATAAACGGTTCATCCCCAAAGTTTTGTGCATGGATATGGCTATCATCGCATTGTTTCACAGACAGATATCCTTTTGAGGAACGTCCGTAGCCGCGACTTAAGGCTGCTACCTGAAATGAATCCTTTAGCAGGTTTATAACATACTGAGTATGAGGTGTTTTCCCTGTTCCACCGACGGCTATATTGCCAATGTCGATGGCAGGAATAGGTGATTCCTCGCTAAGAAGTATCCGATTACGGTACAGAAATCGGCGGACAGCGGCAATGAAACCGTAAACCAGGGAAAAGGGCGTCAGAAAAAGTCCTATGATAAGCTTAAACCGATTCATGTTCCGATGCTTCGCTTTGTTTGGCTGCCGCACGTTCTTCACGCCGTTTGCGGATAGCCTCTTCCACTTCGTTCTCGTAAGCCTCGTATCGCGTGATGATTTTTGTGACGAGATGGTGGCGCACCACGTCCTTGTTTTCCATGTAGATGAAGTCGATGCCTTTCACGCCGCGCAAAATCCGGTCGGCCAAAATAAGTCCTGATTGCTGGTGCTTGGGAAGGTCAATTTGGGTTATGTCGCCGGTAATGAAGAACTTGGCGTTTTTCCCCATACGGGTGAGGAACATCTTGAGCTGGGCGGAGGTGGCGTTTTGGGCTTCGTCGAGGATAACGTAGGCGTTGTCGAGCGTGCGCCCGCGCATGAAGGCCAACGGGGCGATCTCGATGACCTTGTCCTCCATCATCGTCATCAGTTTCTGCATGGGCATCATGTCCCAAAGGGCATCATATAGCGGTTGGAGGTAGGGGTCGAGTTTGTCGCGAAGGTCGCCCGGGAGAAAACCAAGATTTTCGCCGGCCTCTACAGCAGGGCGGGTGAGGATAATGCGCTTTATCTGTTTGTTTTTCAGTGCTTTTACGGCCAAAGCAACGGCAGTGTAGGTCTTGCCCGTGCCGGCAGGTCCTACCACGAAAACCATGTCGTTTTTCTCCGCACTCTCCACCAACCGTTTCTGGTTGGGAGTGATGGCCTTGATGACCTTGCCCTCGCGTCCATGCACGATGACGTTGCCGTCGGCCTGGCTGAGGGTGTAGAAACTGTCATCCTCCATAGCTGTGATGTTGATGATGTCGGTCTCCGTGAGTTTACCAAGCTGCTCTATGTGTCTCTCTAACAGATGAATGCGGTTCTCGAATTCTTGCACGTCGTCATCCGCACCGGAGACTTTGATTTCCGTGCCTCGCGCCACAATCTTCAGCTTTGGGAAGATATGGGTCAGCATGGTGATATTGTTGTTCTGAAATCCAAGCAGTTCGACTGCGGTTTCAGGGTTGAGGTCAATGATTCTATCCATGATGTTGTTTATTCGATGACAAGATAGTTTAAGGGGTTGATAGGGAAGCCGTTATACCAGAGCTCGAAATGCAGATGGGGTGACTTGCTTCTTTTGGTGCCGGTGTTTCCGGCAGTGGCGATAGGCATACCTGCCGTCACACGCGATCCGACGGTTTTCAGCAGCGCGGCGTTGCGCTTGTAGATGGAGATCATGTTGCCGGGATGTTGGATGATGATAGTATAACCATCTGTGGCTGTGTAATTTGCGGAAATCACAACCCCATCTGCCACACAACTGACGGTGCGGTTGTCAGAGGGGGTGATGTCGATGCCGTAGTGGTTCTGGGAGGCGTCGAACAGACGGGTCACCGCGCCCATGGCGGGCGGGTAGATGGAGATGTGGGTGATTTTGGCCTGTTCGATGTTCGGGACACCCGTGTTGGCAGCCGCGCTGTTCTCCCCGACACGTCCTAAGATCATCTCCGCCTCCTCTATCACCCCATGAATGCCCTCTGCCCGCGATGGATCCCGCTCCACGGGATGCACGTCTGGGGTCATGGTGGCATCGTCGTCTTCGTATATGGCCCCGTCATCACCCTCTAACATACTGGTGAGACTTTGTATAAACTGCTGATTGGAAGCAAGTTGCTTTTCCAGGGAGTCCACCCGTGCTGCGGTTTGCTTATACAGTTTGTAGTCCTTTTGGTCGGTGTATCCGGGAATATAGACGCGCAACGGGGTCAGTGCGATCAGAATGGTGGTCAATACAATGATAATGAAGGCAGACAGGATGGTGACGACGACCATTTTCTGGATGGTGATGCGGCGGATGACAAAGCTTTGTTCATGCGTGTCTTCATTGGAAAAAACCAACCGGTAGCGTGTTTTCCACTCGCTGACGATGATATTCCAGACTTTCTTAATCTTCTCAAACTTGCTCATTTCTCAGTATCTTCCCGATTCGGAGGTGCAAAATTAGCAAAAATTGTGAAAGAAACGGCTTTTTGGGAATTTTATAATTTACTAATTTATAGGTGTTTAAGAAATCCTTCGTCGCTTATATTACTTGTAATCCGAAAAATAATGACTATTTGTAAAGAAATAATCGTATTTTTGCCACCCGAAAAAATAAACTAACTAAAGTCAAGCATTATGAACGAAAGAGAGATTAACGTCAGTTTTTTCAGATTTGAGGATTTGAGAATTTATGCCAAGGCCATGGACTACATTGTGTGGTTGTATCAACAACTTCCCGAAGGTGATTTGGCAGACAACAAGAAGTTCATGAAAAAATCCTTCTTGAGATCCGCCCAGGACATCGCTTTGAACACGGCCGAAGGCTCTTCCCGTAATAGAACCCAGTTCCTGTATTACTTGAAAATGGCGAAAAGTTCTGTCAGAGAATGTGTGGTGCTCACGGAAATCGCATCCCGAGTTGGCATTATCTCAGATGAGGCAAAAGAGCATTCCCGCAACGAGTTGATGGAACTGACCAAGATGATTGGTTCGCTCATCGCTTCCCTCCAGCGCACCACTATGGGCATGTCCCATACCGGTCGCCCGTCCGATGATGTGGATGACATCAACATCCCCGAGCCGGATGAATTTGATGAGATGATCTAATTCATCCCACTAATGTTACAAGATTTTGGAAATATAGCATATAAAAGGATATCTCTTGGGATGTCCTTTTTTTGTCGTTAATCATCTTTTTAAAAGTTCATTTATGAAATACAGAAGTCTTTTTTTCCTGTTGTTTTTGCTTCCGGTGCTGCTTTCTGCGAGACCATTGAATAGAAGCGAGATTGTCACACTTGGAACCCGCGCCTTTCTCCAAAAAGCACAGGCTATGTATCCAGAGGCACTTTCCTCCACTTTGAAAGATTGCGATTATTTGCAGAATGACGGGGAGATCTGTATGGCCGTCTTGCATTTTGACCGTGGTTTCCTGATTCTTTCGGCAGAGGACGCTGTGATGCCCGTGCTGGCGTACAGTTTCGACAGCGATATAGAGGTGGAGAATCTGGCTCCGGGAGTTGAGTTTTTCCTGTCCCAGTATAAAGAGGAGATAGCCGCGGCGCGTCGTGGGCAGATTCCAGCCGATGAACAGGTGGCGAACGCCTGGCAGGAACTTCGTCATCCGACCCGTGCCGTCACTTCGGAAGTGGTGGTGTCACCGTTGCTTCAATCCAAGTGGAACCAGAGCAAGTATTATAACTATTACTCTCCCCAGGATCCAGAGTCTCCAGGCGGATACGACGGCAAAGTGCCAAACGGCTGCGTTGCGGTCGCCATGGCGCAGATTGCCTACTATTACCGTTATCCCGAAAGCGGGACGGGCAGTCATACCAATTATACTTACGATTATGGCAGCTTTTATGTGAACTTCGCGCAACAGCACTACTGTTATGAGGCCATGACGGACCAGTTGTACTATTATAACAATGAGGTTGCGAAGCTGATTTTCCATTGCGCTACAGCTGTGGATATGCAATATGGCGCGGATGGTTCGGGCGCATACTCTTTCAATGTTCCCAACGCCATGTCCTCCTATTTCCGGTACAACACCGACAGCCAATATCGTTCCAAGCACGACTATTCGGGCAGCGAATGGCGGCAGATGATGAAAGCGGATCTGGATGCGAATCGTCCGTTATATTACTCTGGCTACTCCGAGTCTGGCGGCCATGCTTTCGTGTGCGACGGTTATGACAGTGACGAGTATTTCCATTTCAATTTCGGTTGGGGTGGTTCCGGGGATGGTTATTATCTTACGCAAAGTTCTGCGGACGATCCCGTTCATGGTTATGGTTCAGGACAAAGCGCCATCTTCAATCTTCATCCGCTTTACAACGACTATCCCACTTATTGCATGGAGCAAGCCCCCACGGCCATAAGCGGTTCATTAGAGGATGGGAGCAGCAATTTGGATTATCTGAACAATACAAATTGCACGTATCTCATCGCGCTTCCATCCCAGTATATGGTAGAAGTGACGTTGAGCTCGCTCCTTACCCAGGAGAATCACGATGTTTTGCGCTTTTGGAATGGGCATCCTTCACAGGATAGCCTTTTGGCCGAATTTTCAGGATCGTTGACAAACTTTTCCCATCAGTTTAGCACCGACAGCCTGTATATTACATTTGAAACGGACGATTCTGTGACGGACAAGGGATGGCATTTGACCTATCGTGCATTATGTGAGGGTGTCAGTTGTGGCACACACGTGCTACATGAACCCTCTGGTGTCATTACGGATAATAGCGGTGACGGCAACTATCTCGACAATTCCAACTGTTATTGGGTTATTCGTGTTTCGGATGTGGCATCCATCACCTTTACCTTTGAGGAGATGGACATCAGTCCAGAGGATCACCTCGATTTCTACGACATGAGTTACTATCCATACGAGCTTATGGCCTCTTATCACGGGAGCGACAATCCGGGTAGTGTTACCTATTACACGAACAGGGTGAAGGTCTCTTTTGTTTCCGACAACTACTTGAATGCTTCCGGTTTCAGGGTGTTGTGGTCTTCCTCGGCCGCTGGCGTTGAGGACTATGATTCCGGGACTTCTGTTTATCCCAATCCGGCCTCGGAAATGTTGCATGTTGCGCTCACCGAACCGTTGGAGCAATGCCATGTTTCATTATATGATATGGTGGGACATGCAGTGTTTGCCAATGGATATAACAACGTGGATCATATTGAAATCCCGGTGGGTTCACTCACGGAAGGACTTTATCTGTTGGCCATGGAGAATCAAGGAAAGACCACTCATTGGAAAATTGTAGTGCGTCATTAAACAATCTGAGGGGAGGGCTGTCATTAGGGTAACTTTTAACCCAAAAACTTCAAAGTTATGAAAAAGTTAATGATGATGATGAGTTTCTTCCTGGTAATTGGTTTAGTGTCCATGGAAGCTGTGGCACAGACGCCCAACTCATCCAGAAACTCCGCCGCCAGCAGAAAGCCCGCTGTCACGGCAACTAAACCCAGCACGACGTCTGCCTCCAATCAGGCTGCCCGCCAGATGCAAAGAGGCGATGCTCAGCTGAACAAGGCTAACCATAACTACCAAAAAGCACAGCAAAGTCAAAGCGCTTCGCGTCCTTCCACCTCAACTGCTCGTCCGTCTACTACCACCACCACTCGTCCGGCAACATCCTCTACCACGACCCGTCCTGCTACTACGACCACTACCACGCCCCGTCCCGCCAAGACCACGGAACGTCCTACTACCACGGCAAAGCCGACTACGACGACCACCACTACAAGACCGGCTACCACCTCCTCAAGTGCTGCTTCCAAAACGACGACTGCAGCCTCAAGACCTTCCACGACGAGCGAGCCCACGAAGCCTGCTGTTACCAACACCACCTCTACCACGACCGCCCGTCCTGCTGCCACTACGTCATCCGCGAACGCTACGTCAATCAAGAGAGGATACACCGAAGAGGGTAAGGCGCAACCGCAGCCGGTGTCTGGTCCCCGCAATGAGGGTAACGGAAATGCAGGTGGCGACAAACACGGACACGGCGGAAACCCTGGCGGACATCCGGAAGGTCACGACCCGCATCATGGTCACGGCACCCCTCACACTCCTTACGTACACCCGAATCACCATCACTACTACGACCACATCCACGTTCCTCACCACGTCAGACCCGTATATTACAATGGCATGCCCTACTACTTCTATAACAGCACCTACTGCCGCTATATCAATGGTTACTACGTCATCTGCCGCCCGCCGCTTGGAGCTGTCATCGCCTACGCCCTCTTCCACACTTGGAGCCCTGTTGTAGTGGTCTATAACAACGTGAATTACTACTATGATGATGGTACTTTTTACCTCCCCTACAACAATAATTACCAAGTTGTAGCCCCTCCGATCGGAGCCCGTGTGGCGGAACTGCCCAGCAACTACGAAGAAATCATCCTCGACAACACCCTCTATTACAAAGTGGATAACGTTTATTATAAGGCAGTTGTGGTTAGTGGATATATCTGGTATGAAGTGGTTTTCGTCAGCTGAAAAAAAAATTTCATAAAGAGATGCGCGGTAAAGAAAAAATTGTATCTTTGCCGCGCATTTCG
>Ga0265299_10001880_pt1 | contig 22613 bp, 14 predicted proteins | sample AusTroGonzalo_MG_4_FD_193485 | JGI IMG/M metagenome (GOLD analysis project Ga0265299, IMG submission 193485) | Bovine rumen microbial communities from tropical cattle in Woodstock, Queensland, Australia - Gonzalo_02 | ecosystem: Host-associated > Mammals > Digestive system > Stomach > Rumen ... | reverse complement strand
TATTGCTTAAAGCGGGTGCAAAGGTACAAAATTTTTATTGAACATTGACCATTGAACATTGAACATTCCTATGATTTAAGAATATTTAATACTTTTCACCTCTTTTCTGTTGCCGAACGTGCAAAACAGCGCCTAAAACAATGAAAATCAGACCGGTAAGCAACACCAGGTTATAACGGGTGAAGCCGGTAAGATAACTAACCAATAAAAGGAGAGCACCGGCCAAAACCAGTGCTACTCCCAAATATGCTTTTATGATTCCTCTTTTCACCATGCCCGGTTTACTCATCGTCTACCTCAGGAGTAATGAGCTTGTAGCCCTTACCATGAATATTGATAATCTCGATCTGTGGATCGTCCTTCAGGTGCTTGCGCAGCTTAGTGATGTAAACATCCATAGAGCGGGCATTGAAGTAGTTATCATCAATCCAGATAGTTTTCAGAGCGAAGTCGCGCTGCAGAATCTCGTTTGAGTGACTGCAGAGCAGAGCCAGCAGCTCGTTCTCCTTGGTGGTAAGCTTGGTCTGCTTCTCGCCAATCTGCAGCAACTGCTTCTGGGTATCGAAAGTGAACTGACCCAGGCGGTAAACAGTAGATTCGCGGCTCTTCTTACCCTTAGTGCGGCGCAGAATGGCCTCAATACGGAACACGAGCTCCTCCATTGAGAAAGGCTTGGTGATGTAATCGTCGGCACCCAGCTTGAAACCTTCGAGGATATCCTCCTTCAGGGTCTTAGCTGTGAGGAAGATAATGGGCACGTCTGTGTTGGCAGAACGAATCTCCTGAGCGAGTGTGAAGCCATCCTTCTTAGGCATCATCACATCGAGCACACAGATGTCGAATTTTGTCTTGAGGAAAGCCTTGAAGCCTGCCTCACCATCAGCACAGAGTTCTGCAACAAAGCCTTTGGCCTGCAAATACTCACGGAGCAGCATTCCGAGGTTCTCGTCGTCCTCGCAAAGCAAAATCTTAATTTTGTCGTCCATCATCGTTAAATTTTAAAGTGTTATTAATTAAATTTTATTTGTATTATCACGTTTATTGTTCGTCCTCCTTCAGGATGGGCAGCGAGATAGTAAAGGTGGTACCCTTGCCCAGCTCGCTCTCGCACTTGATCTCGCCCTCGTGCAGGTTGATAATCTTCTTCACGTAGGCCAAGCCAAGACCGAAGCCTTTCACATCGTGCACGTTTCCTGTATGAACGCGGTAGAACTTCTCGAAGATCTTCTTCACGTTCTCCTTCTTGATGCCCAGACCGGTATCGCGGATTGAGAAGCACAGACGATCCTTCTCGTTCCAGGTCTTGATATAGATATCGATAGGCTCATCGGGCTTGCGGTACTTCACAGCGTTGTCCATCAGGTTGGTGATAGCGTTCTGGAAGTGAACCTCGTCGACAAAGATAGCTGAATCCACAGCCTCGATATCGGTATAGATCTTACCGCCGGTATGCTCTACACGCAGCGTGAACGACTGGGCGATATTCTCAACCATCTCGTTCAGGTCGAGCTCCTTCTTCTTGAATACAATGCTCTTCTTATCGAACATCGACATCTGGAGCACCTTCTCAACCAGGAAACGCAGACGCTTCGACTCGTCGGAAATCACACCTCCCAGGTGCTTGGCCATCTGCTCCGACTTGGCTACGCTGGGGTCGTTCATCATCTGGGCTGCCAGCGAGATTGAGGCGATAGGTGTCTTGAGCTCGTGGGTCATGTTGTTGATGAAGTCGTTCTTAATCTCGGTGAGTCGCTTCTGACGGAAGATGACCACGATGGTGAATAGGAACGTGAGCAGCAGCACGAAGGTAAAGATAACTGCCGGGATCATGAAACGCACACTTGAGAAGATGTACGAACTCATGTCGGGGAAGTGGATTTTTACCACACCCATCTTTGATGAGGGGTCGTGACTGAACAGCGTTTGTGAGTAAACGCCCTCCTCGCCCTCGGATGAGTATTCGGGACAACGGTACACCTCGCGACCATCGGCGGTTTCAACGCGGAAGTGGTATGGGATGTTGATACCGTTGTTGAGCAGTTCGGTACGGATATCCTGATCGAGCAGCTTGAAGTTGATGCGCTCCTTCAGAGGTTTATCGCTGGCGGTATAGAGGATGTTGTAAACTACCTCGTCGAGCAACGCCTTCTGATATACATAACGGTTGCGCACAATCTCCTGCAGCGACTTAGAGGCCTCGGAGATGCTGTTCTTATCGGTACGCAGAATCATGGCCTTGGGCACGTTGGCGGGACGGATGGCAAACGTTTTGAGCTCGAAGCTTGAGTAAACGGTACCATCGTCGGCAGCTACAGCAAACTGGTGTGAGTGCTTAATGGTGCCGTCGAGACCATCCACCATCACAGAGTCCTGCTTATAGGCCTTGCGCTCGGTTTCCTTCACATCCTTCTCGAGATAACGCAGGGTCTCGTTCATCTCCAAGTTACGCGATGCCTGATAGAGGCTACGCTTAACCGACTCGTCGAGCTGTTCCTTCTTCATCTTCGCCATCTCCTCGATGTACGAGATCTGAAGGTACAGAAGCCCTACAAATGAGAGGCCCATGACTATTGCTATGATCCAAATCGTACTTTTCTTCATATCGATTGCAAAGATAAGCTATTTCTTAAAACGACGTACCGAATTTGTTAATTATTTCGGGCTGATTTCGCAAATTTAACAAGATTATGACATTTTAGTTGCAAATATGCAATTAAAAAAGAATCCCTGCTAACCAAATAGCAGGGATTCTACCATATTCAATGTACAAATAATAGGGGCGTATTAATCCTCGTCCTTCATCTCCTCCTCGTGCTGCTTGATCAGTGCCTGCTGGATATCGTTTGGCACGAGCTCGTAGCTTGAGAAGCTGGTAGAGAACGATGCACGACCACCGGTGATAGAACTGAGGGCGATAGAGTAGCTTGAGAGCTCCTTGAGAGGAATCTTAGCACTCAGCTTCTGATAGCCAGCCTCAGAATCCATACCCATGATGATGGCACGACGGCCCTGCAGGTCGCTCATTACATCACCCATGTAGTCGCCTGGTACGAGCACCTCGAGATCGTAGATAGGCTCAAGCACCTTTGGACCTGCCTCCTTAAAGGCAGCCGAGAAGGCGTTACGGGCAGCCAGCATGAACGAAAGCTCGTTAGAGTCAACTGGGTGCATCTTACCATCGTAAACAATCACACGAACGTCGCGGGCATAAGAACCGGTGAGTGGGCCCTGCTCCATGCGCTCCATGATACCCTTAAGGATAGCAGGCATGAATCGCATATCGATAGCACCACCAACAACCGAGTTGATGAATACCAGCTTGCCGCCCCACTCGAGGGTAACCTCTTCCTTACCCTTGATGTTCATCTTGAACTCCTGACCGTTGATCTTGAACGATGTAGGATCGGGCATGCCCTCGGTGTAAGGCTCTACAATCAGGTGTACCTCACCAAACTGTCCGGCACCACCCGACTGTTTCTTATGACGATAATCGGCACGAGCCATCTTAGTGATAGTCTCACGATAAGGAATCTTTGGCTCGATATACTCGATCTGGATCTTCTCGTTGTTCTCCATACGCCACTTCAAGGTACGCAGGTGGAACTCACCCTGACCATGAACGATAATCTGGCGCAACTCCTTAGACTGCTCAACTACCCATGTAGGATCCTCCTGACGCATCTTCTGCAGAGCGGTCATCATCTTCTCGGTCTCGCTCTCGTTAACGGCCTTGATGGCACGAGAGAACTTAGAGTTAGGATACTTGATGAAGTTGAACTTATTCTCGACATCCTTACCATTCAGGGTGTTACCAGTCTTTACATCCTTGAGCTTAACGGTACAACCGATATCGCCAGCTACCAGCTGATCAACCTGAATACGGTTGGCACCGGCACAAGCGTAGATAGTACCTATGCGCTCCTTTGAACCACGATCGGCATTGGTAAAGTCGTCGCCGCTCTTAACGCTACCGCTCATTACCTTGAAGTAAGATACCTCGCCGATATGGGGCTCGACACCTGTCTTGAAGAAATAGAGTGATGCAGGTGCGCTGGCATCGGCAGGAACATCCTGACCGGCAGCATTCTGGATAACAGGCATATCGCTTACAAAAGGAACCACGTTACCCAAGAACTCCATCAAGCGGCGAACACCCATGTCCTTACCTGCACAAACGCAGAATACAGGGAAGATGCTGCGTGTTACCATACCCTTACGGATACCCTCACGCATCTCGTCCTCGCTCAGGTCCTCGCTCTCAAAGAACTTCTCCATCAGTGTATCGTCGCCAGCGGCAGCAGCCTCAACCAGCTTAGCCTTCATCTCCTTAGCCTTCTCCAACTGATCGGCTGGGATATCCTCGATGATAGGAGCACCACCCTCGGGTTTCCAAGAGTACTTCTTCATCAGGAGCACGTCGATAACAGCATTGAAGCCAGGACCTGTGGCGATAGGATACTGAACGGGCACACAGTTAGGACCGTAGATCTCCTTGAGCTGGTTGAGAATCTGATCGAAATCGCAGTTCTCGCGATCCAGCTGGTTTACCAGGAAGATAACGGGTTTCTTGAGTTTCTCGGTATTGCGGAAGGCATTCATCGTTCCTACCTCGGGGCCATACTGACCGTTGATAAGAATAACAGCCTGATCGGTTACGTTCATTGCAGTAATAGAACCACCTACGAAGTCATCAGAACCTGGGCAGTCGATGATGTTAAGCTTCTTGTTGTTCCATTCTACATGAAAAACAGTTGAGAACACCGAGTAGCCATATTCCTGCTCAACGGGGAAGTAATCGCTCATGGTGTTCTTACTCTCTACAGAACCGCGGCGCTTGATGATGCCAGCTTCGTAGACCATACTTTCGGCAAGAGTTGTCTTGCCGCTACCCGCACTGCCAATGAGTGCAATGTTTTTGATTTCGTTAGTTTGATATACTTTCATATCGTTTCAGTTTTAGGTGAATACTTATTTTATCGGGGACTAAATTAGTTATTTTTTGAGAAAACACCAAAACTTTCTTCCAAATTTTAAACTAAATTTGTAATTTTGCCGGCAAAATTCGAAAATAATGGCAGGTTTATACGTACATATTCCGTTTTGTAGCAGCCGATGTGTGTACTGCGGCTTCTATTCTACCACGGGGCTGGCGCTTCGCGAGCGCTATGTTGATGCCCTTTGCCAGGAGATAAAAATGAGAAGTCTACCCACAACCCCTCCCCAAAAGGAGGGGAGTTTAGGCACTATTTATCTTGGCGGCGGCACACCCAGTCAGCTTACCATTCCACAGTTGCGCCGGATTTTTGATGCCATCTATATATATAATAAGGTGGAAAACGATGCCGAAGTGACCATCGAGGTGAATCCGGATGACGTAACACCCGAATTGGCTGCTGCCCTGCAGCAGCTGCCCATCAACCGTGTGAGCATGGGCGCACAGACTTTTAACGATGAACGTCTGCATTTTCTGCGTCGCCGTCACTCGTCGGCACAGGTGCATCAGGCTGTAGCAACCTTGCGCCAAGCAGGATTCCAGAATATCAGCATCGACCTGATGTACGGCTTTCCCAACCAGACACTTGAAGAATGGCAGGCGGATATCGACGAGGCGCTGCAGCTGAACGTGGAGCATATCTCTACCTACTGCCTGATGTACGAAGAGGGCACCCCACTCTACCGATTGTTAGAGCAAGGCAAGGTGGCCGAGATTGACGAGGAGTTAGAGCGAAAGATGTACTTTACATTAATAAACAGCTTGGAATCAGCCGGTTACGAGCATTACGAAATATCCAATTTTGCCCGCCCGGGCTATCGTTCGCGCCATAACAGCAGCTACTGGAAGGGCATACCGTATATCGGTATCGGCGCCGCCGCCCACTCGTTCGACATCCAGACACGCAGCTGGAACGTGGCCGATATCCAGCAGTACATCAACGGCATGGAGCAAGGCGAGCGAAGCTTTGAGGCTGAGACGCTGGACGAGGACACACGCTATAACGATGCCGTGACCGTGGCCCTGCGCACCTGCGAGGGATTGGACCTGAGCACGCTGACCGACCAGCAGCGTACCTACTGCCTGAAAAACGCCCAGCGCCATCTGGAGGCGGGATTGCTGAAACTCAACGACCAAAAAATATCGCTCACAAAAGAAGGACTCTTTGTAAGCGATATGATTATGAGCGACCTGATGCTGGTTTAAAGCTTCAGACGTTTGATGGCGAAATAGAAGTATGCTATCAGCAACGGATAGCCTACATAATACAAGGTAGTGATGCTGAACACCACATAGATAACAGCACACACGGCTGCCAATCCTACCAGATACATGATGGCCTCGCCCAGGGGCAAACGGTGGTACACATCATCGACGGTTGCCAACGACCAGATGATGAGCGCCCATACCGACGAGATGAATACGCCCAGCCAGAACGGCAGCGCAAACGGATTGAGCGAGGGGTGATAATAGAAATGTCGCCAGGTTTCGGGGGCAAACAGCTGGATGCTACTATACAGCACAGCCGACGAGGCTATGAGCAGACAGAGCGCTGTGGGATAGAACGAGGCGATATCATTGAAATGCACAATCTTACAACCCTTACGCATCAGGCGGCGCAAACCATAAGCGGCGCCCGTAAGCACGCAGAAGGCCATAAACACCAGCAGGTGCTTATCGGAGAAGTAATCGATGAACTGACTGATAGGATCATCGGGCGACACCTTTGAGAGGAGCTCGTTTTCGTGTACCCATCCAAAAGTAAGCTGATCGCGCGCCACCTTTACCCACACAGAATCGATGGTGTCGGTGGGTACCGTCTTGATATCGGCCACCACCACATGCTCGTTACGGCGCAGGGTGATAGAATCCTTCTTCATCTCCTCGCCCATCGACTGCAGCTCGAACGTTACCACATCGGGCACCGACATATCCTCGGGCTGCTGCTCAACCACCACCAGCGAATCGCCCGTTACCACAAAATTGTAGTTCTGGGTGTAATGATGGGTGGTGTAGAACGAGATAGAGTCGAGCTGTTTCTCTGTCAGATCCCAGGCATCGGGCGTGATGGGGCCACGGTTATAGCAGCCACATAACAGGATGGAGACGAACAGGAGACTAACGAGTCGACGCATAGACGTTCATCTGACAATGTTGACAATCAAACTCAAGACGGAATCGGCGTCCATCGCCTAATACGAGAGAAAGCGGTTCGTGCCACGTGGGGCGTTTGCCGCCGCGCTTTACGCAGTAGCCCAACGAATAACGGATGCAATGACGGCACTGCATGATAGGTCCGTCGCCACCTTTCAGCTCATAGGCCGAAAGCTCATCGATACCATAGAAGGCAGCCGACTGGCGGTTGGAGATGTTATTCTGATAACTGAGCGTTTTTACACCTGGATTAACACCCACCTTGGCCTGCTTTACCTGGCGCTGGGGCTGTACAAGAGCCTCGACCAGTTGGCGGCGCATGTCGGTGAGCTGACTATTGGGGATGAAATAATTAAAATCGTCGGGTACGTTCACCTCCTGGCACTCATAGATGGTATCGCCCAGCTTTGAGAGCTGACGAACCAGATTCTCGCGAGGCGACTTCTGGGCTATCTGATGTTCGGCCGCAAAGTGTACCGTTACACCTTCGGCACTTAGCTCAAAGCCATCAGCCACAGCACGCAGGGCTATGCTTACAGGAATCTTACGGGTAGCGCTGGGCTTAGAGAGAATACGCTCGAACTCCTGATCGTTGTTACGATAGAGCGACATGCCAGGGCGCAAACCGGCAGGCATCTTAAAAGGATAGATGCGATTACCTACCACGCGGTTGGCACGGAAGCCTTCGAACTGGCGGTCCTGATTCAGGAAGCACAAGCCGTCGCCGTTAGCAAAGCTGGCGGTACCGGCCACGTTAAAGCTATCGTGACGAATCTCCTTAACCTTACCCACAAACTCGCCCACAGCCTTTGGTGTATCGAACGAGGCGATATTAGGCTGGCGACCATTCATAAAGTAAGTGGTGTAGCCGCGGTTAAACGTGCGGTTGAGATTGGGCGTAAACGTATATTCGCAACGGCCCTTCGACGCACGACAATACTGATCGGCATGCTTACGGATATAGGCGTTAAGGCGCTCGCTATAAGCAGCGGTTACGTTCTTAACGTAAGTAACATCCTTGAGGCGGCCCTCGATCTTAAACGATACGGCACCCGCCTCGATGAGTTTATCCAGATTATCGCTCTGGTTCATATCCTTGAGCGAGAGCAGGTAACGCTCGTGTTCTATCTCTTCGCCATCGGCATCAACCAACGAGAAACGCATACGACAGAACTGGGCACACTCACCACGGTTGGCGCTACGCTGGAAACAATGCTGCGAGGCATAGCAGATGCCCGAATAGCTAACGCACAAGGCACCATGTACAAACACCTCGAGTTCGATATCAGGCACCTCGCGATGAATCTCGGCAATCTCCTCGGCCGAGAGCTCACGCGCCAGAACGGCACGCGAGAAACCTACCTGCTTAAGCCAACGTACCTTGTCGGCTGTGCGGTTATCGGTCTGCGTAGAGGCGTGAATCTCGAAAGGCTTACCGTTCATAAACTGCAGCAAGCCCATATCCTGCACCAGGATGGCATCAACACCTATCCCGGCCAGCTGATCAATCAGTTTCTGCGCCTCGTCGAGCTCATGATCGTAAACGATGGTGTTGAGCGTAACATAGATTTTGGCACCAAACTGATGAGCATAATCACAAAGTTGGCGAATATCGTCGATGCTGTTGCCTACGGCTGCACGGGCGCCAAACTTGGGCGCACCGATATAAACGGCATCGGCACCATGATCGATGGCAGCTATGCCGCAAGCCAAATTCTTGGCTGGAGCTAAAAGTTCTAATGCAGTCACTAAGCTTATTTAATTTCGTCGATATTATACGGTGTTTCCTGGTAAACGTAGTAGTTAATCCAGTTGTTGTACAGCAGGTTGGCATGTGCACGCCAGGTTACTACTGGGGCGTTGTCAGGATTATCATCGCGATAGTAATTCTTTGGCATATCCACATCGTCGCGGATACCACGATCGCGCTTGTACTCATTGTCGAGTGTGTTTGGCGCATACTCCAGGTGACCGGTAATGTAGAACTCACGACCGCCACGCGCCATCACCATGCTGACACCACTCTCGGGTGACTCGGCCAGCAACGTAAGCTCGGGGTTGGCCAGAATATCCTCGCGATGTATCTCGGTATGACGACTGTGAGGCATCATAAACACATCGTCGAACCCACGGAAGATGGGCAGTTTGGTATCCACAGGTGTTTGTGGGAAGATGCCGAACATCTTCTTTTCCAAGGGGTACTTGGGCACACCATAATGGTAATAAAGGCCAGCTTGAGCAGCCCAACATATATATAAGGTACTGGTGACGTGGGTTTTGGCCCAAGCAAAGATATCGGTAATCTCGTCCCAGTAGGTTACATCTTCAAAGTCCATCGTCTCTACAGGCGCACCTGTAATAATCATACCATCAAACTTCTCGTTGCGCATCGACTCAAAGTCGCGATAGAACATCATCATGTGCTCAATCGGCGTGTTCTTAGGGGTATGACTCTTTAACTTCATAAAGTTAATCTCCATCTGCAATGGTGTGTTTGAAAGCAATCTAACCAGATCGGTCTCTGTGGTTATCTTCAGAGGCATCAGGTTCAGAATCACAATCTTCAGCGGACGGATATCCTGTGTTGTTGCCCGCGAGTTATCCATCACAAAGATATTCTCGTTCTTCAGAATATCAATAGCGGGCAGTCTGTCTGGTAATCTTAGTGGCATTTCTTATTTTTCCTCTCTTTTTTAGAATTGCAACACACAACACGACACGTTGTCCAAGCCTCCAGCGGCCACAGCGGCATCGCAGAGGGTGTTGGCGTCAGAACCTTCGGCAAGAAGTGTGTAGATAATGGAATCGGGCAACATATCGGTGAGTCCGTCGCTGCACAGCATGTAAACGTCGCCCTCCTTGATATCATCGGTTATGTTCACAATATCGATAAACGAGCTTGTAGCACCGCCACCGATACAGTTAGTGATAACGTTAGAATGCTGCGAAGAGCCGAGCATGTTGCTGAGCGAGTGATCGGATGTAAGCTGGGTAAGATCGCCATCGCGGAAGCGATACAAGCGACTGTCGCCACAGTTCAGCGTGTAGAACTGGCCCTCGAAGAAAGCCAAGCCTACCAATGTGGTACCCATGCCTTTATACTGCTCGTCGGAGCGACCCTTTGAATCGATGATGTTGTTGATGGAGTCTAACCAATCCTCAAACTTATCTTTGATGGATTCGGGGCTAAGACCTGTGGGCAGATCGTGAAAATAGAACTCCAGGTTATGCAGCGCATCACTGCTGGCCACATCACCACGATTATGTCCACCCATACCATCGGCCACAGCCATGATATAACGGTCGCTATTGGTCAGGTCTACGCGTGTGCTAAAAGCATCATTCCTCACGAAATGACTGCCAAGCAGCACCATGTCTTCGTTCTGACTACGCACGCAGCCTACTTTGCTGGCTGCTGTCATGTGTATTGTTATCATTGTTTTTAAATATTACTATCTAATTACTACTTGAAGGTTGACATTGGCAATCGACAGCACGTCGCCATTCTTCAACGGGTTCTCGGTCTCGGGCTGGATAGGAGCCTGATTAATTCTGGTACCGTTTGACGAGTTCATATCGATAACAAACCAACCTGCGCCTGACTTGTACTTGAGCTGGGCATGAATACCCGATACGTACGAATTCTGCTCGAAGAACTGAACGTAAGGCCCCTTACGGCGACCGATAATGGCACCGTTCATAGCTGTGATACGTATATTGAGACTTTCGTTAACCAACGTCATCATAGGCATGCTTGAACGCCCAGTACCGGCCTGGGCAATAGAGATAGCAGGACCTACCGATATGCTGGCTGCAATGTTCTGCGCATTGGATGTGCGTGGTGATACAGGCTGCTGTTGTTGTGCTGGTGGTACATTTGCGGCGCGCGATACTGAGGCACTGGGTGTAACGCTGATGTTTACACCAGGGCGCACAGCTGCCCCTACCCCAGGATTACCGGCAGGACTACCCATTGGGTTACCCATAGGATTAGCCATCGAGTTGCCCATTGGAGCGCCCATGGGATTTGCTCCGGCATTGGCTGCTGCCATGCTACCTGCAGGCAAAGCCATCATGCCGCCGCAACGTGTGCAACGACGTCCAAGCCCCACATGACCGCACTGCTTACAGAACAGCAACTGCTGTCCACATTGGTCGCAGTAATGTGAATCGTCTTCTATTTCTTCTTTACAAGCTGGACAAATAATCATATTTCGTTAAATATCTTCTGGTAGTATAATCTGATATGTTTCCTTTGTAACCTGTTCGGCCGGCAGCGCTGATACGCGCTCCGACAGGTGCTGGATAGTAGAATCGAGCAGGTTGCGCATCTCACGGGCATTACCCCACGACTCGGTCTTGGCAAGTACCATCTTATAAATCTTGTCGAGTGCCTTAAGCTCGGCCTCGGGCGTAAACTGGTACTGCTCCTTCTGAGCCATATGCTTGTAGATAGCCAGCAGCTCGTCAGGATCGTAGTCGTCGATGTGCAACTTGTGGGTGAATCGGCTGGCCAGTCCGGCGTTCATCATCATGAACTCCTCCATCTTATCCTTATAGCCTGCAGCGATAACCACAAACTTACCACGATCGTCCTCCATACGTTTCATCAGCGTGTCGATAGCCTCCTTGCCGTACATGTCGCCGCCATCGCTCAAGGTGTAAGCCTCGTCGATGAACAGGATACCGCCCATGGCCTTATCGCACATGCTGTTCACAATCTTAGGTGTTTCGCCCATGTACTTACCAACCAACGTAGCACGACTGGCCTCGATGACACGCGATGTGGGCAGAATGTCCATAGCCTGGAGTATCTCACCCATCTTGCGGGCAATAGATGTCTTACCTGTACCCGGATTACCCGTAAGCACAAAGTTCATCGACATCTGCTGAACACTGCCAGCACCCATAGCGGCACGCTGCTTCATGAACATGCTCTGTACGGCCAGACGACGGATAGAATCCTTGACTGAGCGCATACCAATGAACTCTTCGAGCTCGTTGAGCACCACGTCGAGCGGACGTGCGGTCTCGCCCTGCGACAGGGGAAGATCGGCGGTGGTGAGCGCAAACATGTCGCTCTCCTTGAAGTCGGGACTGGTCATCTGCTTTACCAGACGCTGACTCTGGCGCTCTACAGCCTCGTTGAAGATGCGGCGTGCCTCACGGGCATTACCAAAGTTCTTATCGCGGCGCAGATAGAGCTGCTCGAACATACGGTGAATAGCCGCCTTGGTCTCCTCATCGACGGTGAAGTTCTTGCCGGATGCGAGATGCAGGAAAATCTCCGTGAGCTCGTCGGGCGTATAGTCGTCGAAGTGGATGGTTTGTGTAAAGCGACTCTTCAAGCCTGGGTTGGTATCGATAAAGTCGTGCATCTGGTCGGTATAACCAGCCACGATACAGATAAACTTGCCACGATCATCCTCCAAGCGTTTCAGCAGCGTGTCGATAGCCTCAGCGCCAAAGCTGTCGCCATCGTTCGACTTCAGCGTGTAAGCCTCGTCGATAAACAGTACACCGCCCATAGCCTGATCAACCAGCTGGTTGGTCTTGATGGCTGTCTGACCCGAGAAGCCTGCCACCAGTTTAGAGCGGTCGGCCTCAACCAGTTGTCCGCGGGCCACAACGCCCAGCGTCTTAAAGATATCGGCCATGATACGGGCTACGGTAGTTTTACCCGTACCAGGGTTACCGGTAAACACATAGTGCTTGCCTTGGAAGGTGTTGGTTTCGCCACGTGCAATCTGCAGGTTCAGGAAGGCTGCCAGGTTGGCAATCTCCTTCTTCACACCCGAGAGACCAACCAGACCGTCGAGTTTCTTCAGACAGTCGTCGACGCTTACGGTCTGTGGTGCATCGTATGGGATATCGTCGCGTACGATGGTCATGAGCTCCTCGTTGCTCATTGCAGAAATATTTGCACCCTGCAGGCGCTGTGCCTGCTTCTTGCAAATCTGGTCGAAGAGCGTACGCATGGTACGACCGTTGGCAAAGTCCTTGTCGCGCGAATCGTACATCTCCTTGATCATCTTCTGAGTAAGTGCCTGGGCATCCGGCGAGAAGATATACTTCTTCTGCTTGGCAAATACCTGCATAATCTCGAACAGCTCGGCTGGCGAGTAGTCCTTGATATCGAGGAAATAATTGAAACGGCTGCGGAAACCAGGGTTCACACGGAACAGGTTCTCCATCTCCGTGCGATAACCAGCGGCAATCACGATAAACTGTCCGCGATCGTCCTCCATACGTTTCATCAGTTTCTCCAAAGCCTGTGCGCCCTGGGCATCACGATCGCCCGACGCACTCACAGGAGCCAAGGTGTAGGCCTCATCCACAAACAGAATACCGCCCTTGGCCTTATCGCAAAGGGCATCAACCACCTTAGGTGTTTCGCCCTGATACTGACTTACCATCTTGGCACGGTCGACCTCAACTACGTGACCGCTATCCAGATAGCCGATGGCTGCCAGGATTTCGCCCAACTTACGGGCAATGGTGGTTTTACCTGTACCTGGGTTACCAGTAAGAATAATGTGCATCGACATTTTCTCCTGCTCGCCCAGTCCACGCTCGGCGCGCTGCATGGCGTTCTGTACCGAGTAGGCCATCTCTTTTACGGCGGCCTTAACCTCGTCCATACCAATGTAGCTGTCCAGATCGCGCAGGATATCCTCAACCGAGCGCTCCTCGGGTACATAACCCGTGATGTCGCTCAACTCTACCCTTGTGGCATTGGCGCCACGACTGATATACTGGGTAAAGATATTCTCGGCTGTTTTATTGGCCAGGTGTCCGTTACCAAAGGTCTCGTCCTTAATCTTAACCTGATATTTAAAGAAACGCAATAACTGTTTATCAGCTTCGGGCGAGAAATCCTGTATGCCATACTTCAACTGCAGGTTCAGCTTACATATCTCGGTAAGCTCCTGGAAGTTTGGCGTGGTCATACGGAAGGTATACTTGAAACGGTTGGCTACGGCTGGGTTGCTCTCCAGGAAGTCCTCCAAACCCTTCGAGAGTCCGGATATAATCACAATGGGGTTATCCTCCCATTTGTCCATCTCAACAAACAGCTTGTCGAGCGGGTTCACCTGGTTAGAGTATTTATCGGGCAAAAGCTTCTGCACATTGTCGAAGAACAATATACCATTCTTTGCTTTCTTGATATTTTCATCCCATCTGTCGACGAATCGCTGGTAATCTACGGCATCTACCATCATCAGCTGGGGTTTCTCGATGATCTTATGCTGATAGAAGTAATCGCGCAGAATCTCGGCCAGCGCCGTCTTACCCGTACCTGTATCACCAATCACAATGGCATTGAGCGAGATACGGGCTTTAGAGATATCCTTGCGAGAGCGCAGAAACGTATAGGTATCGACAATGGTTTTCAGCTGGTTCTTCACCTCATCGAGGCCAACCAGCTTATCAAGCAAGTCAGTAGTAACAAGCTGCTGTCCGCACCACTTGCAGAACTTTGCTTTGCTTCTGTTTTCTTTATGACAATTCTGACAAACCATTTTATATTATGCGTCTCTATCTATTTTCTTAATAATACTTTTAGGGGCCTCCTTCATGTGACTGTTAGGATTGGCAATGTTCAGCATCGATGGGCTGAATACCACAAACGATACCACGAATACCAGCATCAGCAGGCTCCACAGCACGTAGTGAAGCACACTCTCGCCCGTGATAGAGCGAACCTGATCGGTAACATCGTTAAGCAAACCGAACTTAGAGCCCTTAAACTTGTACGAACGGGCCTTGAAGGTGTAGTACAAGGGTTCTATCAAGTTCGATTTCATATCATTTTCGAGCACCTCGGATATCAGTCGGCTGTCGGCCTTCTCATTACCACGGAAATCTGTGAGGTGACAAACCAGCATGTAGATAAGCGTGATTACGATAATGGCGATATTAAACAGCATGGGGTGCGATGCGCCAATATACTTTAATATAATAATAGGTATAAAGCACGTAAACGCGCCCACCAGTCCCCACAGGAACGAGAACATAAAGTCGTAGCCCTTGAAGAACGAGCGGGTGGCCACAATCATACCAGTCATTCCACCCAAAGGCAGACCGATACTGATAAAGGTATGCGTGAGGATATACTCAGGATTGGTAACGCCGAATATCAGCACGAATACCAACCAGATACCGCTCAGGGTATAGAAGGCCGTACGCCAGATCTTCTCCTTGGTCTTGGCGCGCTTCCAACTGTCTTTTACAAAGGCCACACGGCGCTGGGTTTCGTCGCGGGCATCGATAAAGCGCTTATAGTAACGCTGCGAAGGATCGATTTTTCCCATCGCCATCAACCAGTCCTCAACGGCATGCTCGTACGAGTACTCTACCGTAAAGTCGGCATTGGGGTCTTCGTGATAGAACACCGACATCCACTGCCCCATCGAGCCGTTGCGGATTTCGTTACGGAACACCTGCATCTTCTTTGCCTGCAGGTTACGACCGTCGGCATACTCAATACCGTCGCCCATCATATAGGTAGGTGTAACGCCCAAGATACGACAGAAGCGGTAAACGGCCGTCTTCACATCGTAAGCGCCCATACGTTCAGTATTCTCCTCGCTCTTAAAGTCGAAGCAGCGCTTATGCTCGTTGTACATCTCGGTCCAGCCGTGCAGCTGGGCATAGTAAGCAAAACGACCGTCAAGTTCAGTAAAGTCCTTCATCTCCTCCTCGAATTCCTTCTCGGGAAGATTCTGTGCCTTATGCAAACGCTCGTTAAGCAGTTCGCCCACCTGGATGGGAGTAAAGGCGCCGGCCAGATCGTAAGCCGATTCGCGATTCAGGTTATAAAGAACCTTATAAGCCAAGTTACGTGAGTAAGGCTGATCCAGCGTCATGATACGCAGACTCTCGCACGCCATCTGGTCTTCATGACTGTACATCCAGGCCAGCAAGCGTCCGTCGGTCAGACTATGCCACTCGTCTTCGGTTATATCTTCATGACCAAAGGCGCTAACAATATCGTTAATTGCAGCCGATGGATGCTTTACCATAAATGGTATCTCAGGATCAACCTCGAGCACTATCTTCATGATAGCCACACGTACCTGCTCCTTATTGTTATGGTCTACTTCCTTAAAGTAAGAACGCAAACGATCAACATCGCAGCTGGTGTGGGTTTCAACATAAAGGTAGAAATTATCGTTCGGGGCAGCCAACGAAATGGCATACTCGTCCTGATTACTCAACAACGAGATACATACCGCATGGATATCCTCGCAGTTGGTTCCACGCACATCCTTATACGGATAGGCAGGGTCCATAGCGTACAGCGATGCCATCAAACCGGCACGCTGATCGATAGGATATTTCTTGGAAATGATATCTTTAACAATGGTGCTCAGCTTGTTGTTTCCACAAGCGTCCAACCACTGGGTGATACGTCCGTTATACAGATAACCGATAGCCAAACGCTCGTTGGCCAGCAGCATGGGCACCAGTTCCTGTACGTTCTCGGCCACCAGGTTACGCTCTGGATCGACAACGAAACTCTGGTACTTCAGGAATGGTGACGACAGGTCGACCTTCGGGCTCTCGCCTAAGAACCACTGTTCAACCTGCTCATAACCCCAACGGTTGATGGGGTTAACCACCGTAAGACCCATTACCAGCAGCTTGATACGCTCTGGCAACTCGTTCATGCGTGGTATGCGACCCTCGTTCTTCTGGCGCATCATCACACGCTCGTTGGTACTCATCGGACTCTCGCCTAACCACAGCGTCATCAAGCTGATACCCAAAGAGTAGTAGTCGGCCTTTGGCGAAATCTCTACCACACCATCAATTACGTCGGCATACATTTCGGGTGCCGCATAGATGGGGGTACGGGCCTGGGTGGTTTTATGCGACTTACCGTCTTCCTCCAGCATACTCGAAATACCGAAGTCGCCCAGAACTAGTTGGTTATGGTCCTTATCACGGAAGAAGAAGTTGCCTGGTTTGATATCCTTGTGCAGAATTCTGAGCTGATGACAGTAAGCCAAGGCTGCAGCACTCTGAAGAGCTATACGACGGAACTTGTTTATATCGCCTTCCAGATTGAACTCGGCCATCGAGCCACCCTGCAGGTACTCCATCAACTCGTAGTAACGGTGCTTACCATCCACATAGGTCTTACCAAAGTCGTACACCTTTACTACCATCTCAAAGTCGAAGTTCAGAACCGTCTGCAATATCTTACGGTTCACATCGAAATTGGGATAGTACACTTTCAGTACATATTCCTTGTTGTCTTTCTCAACCAGGAAAACCTCGGCCTCACCTGTATTCTCGCTCAGTACTGATACACGGCGATACTCCTGTCCTTTCAGCGTGTAGATATTCTCATCAATCAGGTTACGTTGCAGGCGCTGTTTCTTGGAACGGTCGGTATTACTGGCCGACGAGATAATCGAGATGTTGACGTTGGGACGAACCTGAGCCTGAGCCTGTACTTGAGGCTGGGGCTGAGCACCACGAACGGTACTACCCATTGATGGTGCTGCAGGTTTAGGTGCTGCAGGCTGTGGGGTAACGGGCTGTGGTGCAATGGGCTGGTTGATACCAGGGGCACGAACGGTGCCATCCAAAGCCTTGGGAGCAGCTGGACGTGGCGCAGCAGATTGTGGTGTAATCGGCTGATTAAGGCCGGGTGCACGCACAGTACCATCCAATGCTTTAGGAGCAGCTGGACGAGGTGCTGCAGGACGTGGAGCTGCAGGACGTGGCGCAGCAGGTCGTGGTGTAATAGGCTGATTAAGGCCAGGTGCACGCACGGTACCGTCAAGTGGTTTAGGAGCAGCAGGCTTGGGGGCTTCCATCTTCGGCATATCAATGCGGATGGTGCCATCAAGCGGTTTGTCGGGCTCCTCACCCTTTGAAGGAGTATTCTGTGGAAAATCAAAGTTGGTTGCACGTACGGTCTTATCTACGTTCACCTCTTCGTTTCCGTTTACTTTATTTTGTGGAGTTCGATCCGTACTCATTAGATATCGTCTTTAATTTCTTTTCTTGTTCCCTTACCAAGTATAATCCATTTTCCGCCCATCTGCGGCTTGGCACATCCGCATGGACTTGAGTGGAGGGCGTGCTTAAAGTTGCACTGCCAAGCCAGACGTACCCCCTGAGGCTTGCAGGCCATAGCATAGTTACGCACCTGAGCAGGCTTTTCCTGGGGCAACTGCGCCATCTGGTCTAACAGTCGCGACAGCATATCCATACGTTCCTGCTTCTTCTTGTCGTATTCGTCTTTACTCATCACCTTATGGTCGGCCAGGTTGGCATCTACACGATCCAAACCACGATCCTGAGCCAACAGCATGAGTACGCGCTGGCGCAGCTCCTGACTCTTACGGTCGCGCTCCTTATCCTGCTCTGTGACATAAGGCATCTGCAAATCCAACTTCTGCAACTCTTCGGCCAGTTTCTGCATCTGCTGGTACTCGGGCATCTCCATCACCTTCTCCTTCATCAGACGGGCCTCTTCGGTAAGAGCTGTACCACACTGTTTGCAGAACGAGAAATCATTATGGGTTCCACAAACAGGACAATCGATACCACCCACCGGATTACCACACTCAGGGCAGTAGGCCTCGGCACCATGCAGATAGGCGCCACAGAATGAGCACACGTCCTTACGGATATAGTGACGACAACTCTCGCAGAAGTCGGCGTCGGCATCGACAGCTGCCCCACAATAGGGACAGGTGGCCATACCGATAGGCTCGCCGCACGAGGCACAGAAAAGTGCTTCGGCTTCGTTGAGTGCGCCACAATGAGGACATTGGATACCATTAGCCGTATTGGCCTGCATGGCTTGCTGATACTGAGGTTGCTGTGCAGAGTGCTCACGATAAAGCGGCTCGGCACCTCGACTTATTCGATCTGGGTTTTGTGTAATATCGTTCATCGTTGTTGGAATTTTAACTTAAGTTAGGTGCAAAGTTAAATAAAAAAATGAATCAAACAAAAAAAACCGCCGTAAATTTACATTTACGACGGCAAAAATCTATTTTTTTTGATGTATTTTACCACAATTCGAGGCGTTCCTGCTTAGGAATAAACATCTTGTCGCCCTCTTTCACGCCAAAGGCCTCGTACCAGGCATCGATGTGAGGCAGAGCGCCATTTACACGCCAACGGCCCAGTGAGTGAGGATCGCTCTTGGTACGGTTACGGATTTCGGCCTCAGTAATGTTACCAGCCCATACACCTGCGTAAGCGTGGAAGAAACGCTGATCGGCTGTCAGACCGTTCTTCTCGCCAAGAGGGTTGCGCTTGGTAGCGTTCTTATAAGCTGTCCATGCTACCTGCAAACCACCGTGGTCGGCCAGGTTCTCACCCAGTGTCAGACGACCGTTACCATTCAGGTCGGGAAGTACCTTGATAGCGCTGAAGAAATCAGCATACTTATCAGTACGCTCTGTAAAGTTCTTTCCATCAACTGTCTTCCACCAGTCGTGCATATTTCCGTCCTTATCAAACTGACGACCCTGATCATCAAATCCATGAGTCATCTCATGACCGATTACCACACCGATAGCACCATAGTTAAAGGCATCATCAGCAGTCATATCAAAGAAGGGATACTGCAGAATACCTGCAGGGAAGCAGATCTCGTTGGTAGTTGGATTATAGTAAGCATTCACAGTCTGTGGTGTCATGTGCCAATCGTCACGATCAACGGGTTTACCTACTGTATGCTCGATATTGTGAGCATTCCAGAACTTAGCGCAAGCCTGCATATTATCGTAAAAAGATTTAGCAGGATCGATTTCCAACTTAGAGAGGTCGGTCCACTTATCAGGATAACCCACCTTTACATAGAAAGTATTCAACTTCAGCAGGGCATTAACCTTAGTACTGTCGTCCATCCAATCCTGGGCTGCGATACGCTCACCAAGAGCAATCTGCAGGTTCTTAATCAGGGTAAGCATACGCTGCTTAGCAGCCTCGGGGAAGTACTTCTCGGCATAAATCTTACCAAGGGCCTCACCCATCACACGCTCTACCTGACCAGTGCTACGCTTCCACAGAGGATGATTCTCCTTGCGACCAGCCTTAATCTTACCATAGAAATCAAAGCTCTCAGCTGCAGCAGCATCGTTCAGATAGTTAGCCGCCCCCTCAACAAGGCTCCACTCCAGCACGTCGCGATACTCAGCAGGCTTCAGGGCGCCTACAACCTTATTAGCGCCTTCCAGGAAGTCGGGCTGACCAACAACCATCTCCTGTAGGTACTTAGTGTCTATACCCTTAGCGTTCATCACCTTAACCAAAGGCAGGTTAGGATACTTAGCCTCGAACTCCTTCAGAGTCATCTTGTTGTAATTAGCCTCAGGATCGCGCAACTCGGTACGACTCTTACTTACCTTAGCAAGTGCAGTCTCAACCTTCATAACGTTCTGCATCTTCTTGGTAGCAGCGCTCTTGCTGAAACCAAACAGCTGGAACATTTTTACCACATGCTTCTTGAATGCCTCGCGAATACCGGCTGTAGCCTTATCGTTATCCAGATAGTACTCCTTCTGACCGAGTGTCAGGCCACTCTGATAAATACTCAGAATGTTCTGCGTGGCGTTCTTCTCGTCGGCACCGAAGCCTGCATAGAAGAACTCCTGCTCGCCATAAGGAGCCTGCTCAAGCTGGATAGCCAGCAACTGCTTAACGTTTTTGGCAGCCTCAAGTTTCTTAATAAGTGGCATAACGGGAGCTACACCTTCCTTATTACGACGTGTAGAATCCATAGCCAACTTATAAAGATCGCTCAGTTTCTGCTCGATAGTACCCTTAGCATAAGTGTTGCTCTGCAGCTCCTTCAGGATACCGTTAATGCGCTTGTCGTTATCTTCCTGCAAACGGTCGAAACTACCATAGCGCGAATAAGCTGCAGGCAGTGGGTTGTTCTTCATCCAACCACCACAGGCATACTCATAGAAGTCGTCACCAGGACGCACATTCTTGTTAAAATCGGCCTCGTTCAAGCCTGATCCCAGCTCAGTCTGAGCCATCATCATCATTGAGACAGATGCCATTGTCATCATTGTTAAAAATCTTTTCATTGTTTTTTAGAGTTTATTGTGTTAATGATTCTAATTCTTCGCTTGCTTCCTCCCAGCGCTCCACCTCTTCGTCCAAGTCACGCTTAATGTTGGTGTAATCGGTTACCATCGTCATATCCGAAGCGTTTTCGGGCTGCATCAGCAGCTCGTCCAGTTCCTTTAAGCGCTGTTCCAACTGTTCTATCTTGGTTTCATGCTGCTTGATAGCTTTTTCCAAACGGTTCTTACGCTTCTGAAGCTCCTTATGTTCAGCATAGCTCAGGGTTTTCTGAAGCACAGCCTCACCCTCGGGGGTAGCTGATGGCGATGCACTCGATGTTGTAGTTACAGCGGCGGCTTTGGCTGCAGTTTTGGGAGCTGCCATCATCTGTGGCTGCACCCCCAACTGATTCAGGTCGTTAATTCTTTTAGTTCTCAAAAAATCATAGATACCACCCAAATGTTCGCGTACTGTACCACCCCCAAACTCATACACCTTGGTTACCAATCCATCCAGGAACTCACGGTCGTGACTCACAATGATAGCAGTACCGTCGAAGGACTTGATAGCCTCTTTAAGTACATCCTTCGAGGGCATATCCAAGTGGTTGGTAGGCTCATCGAGAATCAGCAGGTTTACGGGCTCCAGCAGCAAGCGAATCATTGCCAGTCGGCTACGCTCACCACCACTCAGCACCTTCACCTTCTTATCACTCTCCTCACCGCCAAACATAAAGGCACCCAGGATATCATTAATCTTCAAGCGGACCTCGCCCTTTGCCACATAGTCGATGGTCTGGAACACAGTCAGGTTCTCATCCAGCAACTGCGCCTGATTCTGGGCAAAATAGCCTATCTGGATATTATGACCAACCTTCAGGTTACCTGTAAAGGGGATTTCGCCCATAATACATTTCACAAGTGTTGATTTACCTTCACCGTTCTTACCCACAAAGGCCACTTTCTCACCGCGCTTGATAGTAAGCGACACATGGTCGAATACTGTATGCGCACCATAATCCTTGCGTACCTCGTCGCAGATCACAGGATAATCACCACTTCGCAAACAGGGAGGGAACTTCAGGTGCATGGCCGAATTATCTACCTCGTCAATTTCGATGGGCACAATTTTCTCCAGCTGTTTTACTTTCTGCTGCACCTGTACAGCCTTGGTAGCCTGATAACGAAAGCGCTCTATAAACGCCTTCATCTCAGCCACTTCCTTCTGCTGGTTCTCGTAAGCCCTTAACTGCTGTTCGCGACGTTCCTTACGCAAAACTACGTACTCATCGTACTTCACCTTATAGTCGATTACCTTACCACACGATATCTCGAGCGTACGGTTCGACACATTATTAATAAAGGCACGGTCGTGACTTACCAGTACAACAGCACTTGAACTCTGCGACAAGAAC
>Ga0265299_10001879_pt1 | contig 22614 bp, 32 predicted proteins | sample AusTroGonzalo_MG_4_FD_193485 | JGI IMG/M metagenome (GOLD analysis project Ga0265299, IMG submission 193485) | Bovine rumen microbial communities from tropical cattle in Woodstock, Queensland, Australia - Gonzalo_02 | ecosystem: Host-associated > Mammals > Digestive system > Stomach > Rumen ... | reverse complement strand
TATTCCATAGGCTCCATAACCTCAGCCCATTCCTTATACATTGGTACTACATTCCCACGTCTAAGGACTAAATCAGCCGTATCTTTACCACTTCCTTTTGGATCAAAGCCAGCAATTAAAGGATCATTTAAGTTTATAGCGACTTTCCTTTTTCTCGCCCTCATAGCCTTTTCAGCGTTAATCAACGGATCGCCGGATGTTTGAAAACACTCCATAATATTAGCGGGGTACTCTTGCATGAATTTCCACTCGCTACCCAAATCTTTTATTTTACAACGGCGCCAATAAATTTGCTCATTATCTAAGCCGTATGTATCCTTTAAGGATTGCTCCTCCTCTGTTACCATAAAATCAGTAGGTACGGGCCTACGGTATTCATCCATCCAAAACCATGGGATAAATAGGAGCAAATAATCTCCCTCGCCCTTTGCGGCCTCCATACAAGCCCTATAAAACCAATTACCCATACCGTTACCGGTGGACTCAATAAAAATTTCTGTATCATCTTCCTCTGATACAGATTGCAAAATTCCTGTTTGTATATCGTCAGTATTCTCAAAAAATGCCGCCTCTGATAAGTGTAATAATTGAGTTGTAAAGCCTCTGCCAACGTCTCCACTTCCGGCGGTACCTACTGTATATTCTGAGCCATTATCAAAAATAAGTTGTCTCTTATTACTAACTACTGCCGCCGGTTTAGCCGACTCCGGACACAACTCATGGTATCTATCCACCATTTTGAAAAGAGCGCCCGTAGTAGTTGCTTGATGAGACAATATGAAAGTAGATATATTACCCAAACGGTTATTCTTATGATAAAAACGGCCCGCCACATACGTAGATATACCTCCCTGTCTTGCTTTTGGGATAAGAACTCTTACGCGGCCCGTTTTCTTTTTCTGTTCCTCAACGGCTTTATGGATATACAACTGTACTTTATTTAAGTCAAACGGCACTACCTTACCGGCTTTATTTTTAATTCTCAAACAATTATGAGCAAAATAAATAAAGTCATTAGTTAGTTTATTGTGTATTTGTACAAGTTGCTCATCCACTTTAAGCCTCGTTATGTTTTGCCAATTCACTTAAAAACTCTTGATAAGTCATTGATACAGAGGCCGTCTCGACACTCTGTTTTGGTTTACCTAAAATCCTATCAAATATCATATTCATGGCTCCCGTATCTCCGTTAGCGGCTTTTTCCGCTAATCTTATCCACATGACCTCAATATTAGTCATTCCTTTGAAACGAGGCTCAAGTACATACATCTCAAGTTCCTCATCCCATTCTCCCTCATACGGCAAAGAGGCGGCCACTTGGGCCAACTTCTTTACCGATTGAGTATTTACTATTTTTCCGTACGTAGGCTCCGGTACTCCGTTTACCCACGTTATCATTACTTTATTTTGTACGGGTGGTTGAAATTCGTTACTCATTAGTACCGTTTTCATCTCCGTCTAAATCGTCAAGTAAATCATCAACATCCTCATCATTTGTAGAGTCAGTTGTTGCCTCGTCTGTTGTTTCGCCTGTTGCATTGTCATCATTAAGAGCCTCTAACTCTTTATTGTATTCGTACTCTTTAACTTGCTCAGCGTAAACAGTTTCAAATTTTTCCGGATCATCTTGAGCCAATGTTATCATTTCACGAATTTTAACTACATCATTATTATAGATTTCTGTATTGATACCTAAATCATTTTCATCTATAAACTGTTGTAATTGCTCAACATTCATTATTTCAATGTCATTAGCCTTTTTAGGTTTTGCGCCTGTATTGTTTTCGCATTTAATTACGCTATAAGTTCTAACAGATGTATAATCCGGATACTTTTTAACCATAAGATTACGTATCGGATTACCTGTTTCATTAACGCCTTTTTTAAATGCTGATAACGGATTAGCAAGCAATTCCGGAAAAGTTACGGCTAACTCATAGACTTTTGCAAGTAAACCTCTGTCATCTCTACAATAATACTCTCCGGCAAAAGTATAAGTTACGCCTTTTTTAACAGTTTCATTTTTCTGTTGAGTTTTTGCCACCGTACTTTTAGCGGCTTTGTTTTTGTTAGCATTTGCCATAAATTCTCTCCTTTTGTTTGAGTGCTGAATATAAGCAAACGCTTAGTGCCGGCCTCCCCTCTCTGTACCGTAAAACTTTTGAGAGTTGTTATGCAATATACGACATAATAGGCGTTTTCAAATATTCAAATTTAAGTATTCGACAATATTTTTTAATAACATAATAAACGATAATACAAATAACATCAACATTTTATAAACTTTTCTATATTTCGTTTAGTATCGTTTACTATGTGTATAAGCCCTAAAAATTATATATTTTTATATTTTTTTTTCTGCGGGAGAGAGGGGAGAAAAAACTATTAAAATTTTTATGTATAAAAGCGGGGGAGGGGGTAAAAGTCCAAAAATTTTATGTAGTGCATAATTAGGGGTACTTCCCGCCCCCGAGAGCCGCCGGCCTCTGGGTTGCTATGGGGGTAAAAAAGAGGGGGCCCCGGTATCAAATCCGGACAATTAACTTTTCAACCTAACAGGCTAAACAATTCAATTTTATATGTACATCAAGTTTTTAACTTAATAAGATGTACACTAAAAGCCAATGAGGGCGAGGCTTTCAGCCTTAAATGTATCGTTTCGATATGTACTGATAATAAATATTATGTAACACAGGGAGAGCCAAGCCCCGAGCGGGTTAGCGACATTAAACACAAATAAACAAAATAAACTTTATTAACTGTTAAGATGAGCATATTTTTAAAAAATTTAATCATCTAAAAAATACATGGCTTTTCTCCCCTCTTTAACGCAAAAATTTTTAACTCGTGTATTTTTTAACTTTTGCCCTACACATACCCCTATATATTATATATTAACATCATTATTTTATTATATTAGAGGGGAGACATGGGAGAAACCTTAAAAGCCTTATATAGATTGATAGTTTTTTAGCCTCCCTCCCCTCTACCCCTCTCTTACCCCCAAAGGGGAGAAACTTTTTAACATTACTAATCATTATTAAATGCTGATAAACTGTTATAAACGATTAAACGATAATAAACATATTAAACTATAATACATAATATAAATAAACCTCTACGGCCTCCCCTCCCGGTCGCGAGTGAGAGAGGGGAGAAATTTTTTATTTATTATTGTTTACTACTATTTATTTATATTTACAATTTGTAATAAAATATTGACGATTAGACCGCCTCTGATGTAATATAATAATTACTTGAAAACTAAATAAAAAATATTTGAGCGGAAATGCTTTTATATAGTCGGTTTTAGTCCGTTAAAGGCATTTCAAAAACAGATAAACAGTAAAACAGAAAAAAGCGCATAAATATTTTATATAATCGGTTTTAATCCGTAGTTGTATAAATATAATTATGCGCTTTTTTGTTTATCTGTACTCAAATAGAGCAAAAGAAAAAACCGGAGGCAAAGCCCCCGGCAAGCCGCCGGACTCCTCCGGCCGCTTAAATTGTCGAATACTCAAACAACAGAGGAGCGAAACGCTCACAAGGTCGCCTAAGTATGTATTAACATTATAAACGATATTTAACAAAAGTAAATATCATATTAAGTAATATTTACATGTACAGTTAGGCAAATTAAAAGGCGTTTCCGTATTCGGAGCCGCCTTTTTTGTTAGTACATTGATAATTGAATAATTAAAATGGGATTTCATCATCCGGGATTGTGTCATCTGTTCCGGTTGATGACTCATCCAAAGCAAAGCCGGATAAAATAACTGTCTTTGAGTCCTCATTAACTCGCATATCAAAAGAGTATTTTTTAAAATCTTTTGATTTAATGCCGAGGCGTTTTAAATCGCTTGAGGGAATAATGACCGCGACACTTGAGCCGGCTTTAGTGAATTTGCTTATCATTTGGGCCTCCTTTCATAATATATTTATGGCTCATTATCAGTATAACATTAGTTTACTAATAATGCAACATAATTACACTATTTATATTAAGTTTTGTAACAATTAGTGTACTAATAGTTGAATACTTTTAATAAATTTGTTATACTAATAGTGTACTAATATTTAAGGCGATTAAATGAAAAAAGTAAAACAACAGGAAATTTTAAACATTTTAAAACCTTATAGCATGGAGGTTATAACTCCGGGCGAGGGTTGCAAAGTGATTAAAATTGATGAGTTTTTAAGCGCTTGTATTTTGAAATACAGGCACCAATTAAGAGCCGTTAATATTAGTTATAGTGTCGAATACTCCAAACAAAATGAAAGCGAGGTTTAAAATGGAAAAATTGACAGACTTACAACAAGCAGTTATTGAGCAAATGGGCTATGATGAATTAACGCCCGAATGTGCCGCAACTCTCAAAGATGTTATGAGAAGTCCCTACGGAGCGGCCGCAGGTTTTAGCGGTTTTATTTATTACTCCGAAACTTGCAAATTTTTTGAGGACAACAAAGATTTAATCATGCAACAACTAATTGAGGACCGTTGGAGCATTGGTTACAACTCATTAACAGAGATGTTAAAATCTTTTAATTGCTTTAAAGATGTTGATACTTACAACATTGAGCAATTTTTAATTAACTCTGATGATGAGTCAAACGAGGATGAAACAACTTTAAAAAATGGGCTTGCATGGTACGCATTAGAGGAAACGGCTTACAGGCTTGAGGAAGTAATCGAGGACATGCTAAACAATGATGAGGAGGACGCTTAATGAAATTTAATCAAATAAAATTAAAAAGTTATGGTATTAACGGCCTAAAAAATAAAGATTTAGTATCAGTATTAAAAACTAAAGCGGAATATCTAAAGAGCCATAATAAAAACTATACTAAAAGCCAATACTATGAGATTTTAGATATTTGCGAAATTATAGACAGTTTAGAGGCTTAAAAATCCGCTGATGAGTCTTTGAAAATTAAGACGAAACCGGGGCGCCATGTTCCCCATGTGTCCCGGTCCGGATGTCGAATACTTAAACAAATGAAAGCGAGGTTTAAAATGGTATTTGAAATTAAAAGCGGACTCAGTACAAAAGAATTTGTACTAACTTATGACAGGGCAAAAGATAAATATTATCTTGACCAATGTGCTTATGGCGAAATGTGGACAGATACTTTTTATGGAGAGTGGGCGCTTGAGGAATATTTGCGCGACCGTTGGCAATTCTCACAAGAGCAAATTAACTCACTTTATGGAAGTATGGAGGAGGTGGCTTAATTATGCAAAAAGATATTATTTTATGCTTATCTCTTGACGGCCTCAAAAATGATATAGACATTGAGGACATAGAGCAAACTTTAATTAACGATTTTGGTAATTTTTGCAAAATCAGAAAAATAAACTCCGAGAATTTACAAAAGTTTTTTAAACAGTTTGAGAAGTTGGAGGAGCCTTTAGAACAGTTTAGCGTTAAAGTTGATGACGTAAACAGATTTAAGGACATTAACGAGCCTATAAGCGCGGAGAAGTGGGACTATTTAGACCGCTACTATTTTAAGCCGCTTGAGGATGAACTACAAAAGGCTCAAGAGATTTATTATGATACTTTAATTGAGGAGGAGTAAAAAACCATGAATAATATAATCTATTTTAATGAGTTGGCCCGCTTAATAATGAGGCTAAGGCGTATCAATTTGTCAGATGACGAGATAAAACAAATGTTAGGAATAAACTACAAAGCGGATTTAGATAAATTTTTAAAATAACCTCGCTAAGACAAACGGGGCGCTTGAGGGAAAATGTTTACACCTCAAGCGCTTTCGTTTTGTCCCTGTACGGGTTATAATTTTAATGTCGAATACTCAAAAATAATGGAGGGCCAATATGGCTAAAAAAGATTACGACTCGATAAGAGACGATTACAAGACGCCTCCCGAAATATACGAGAGACTTTTAAAGTATGCAGAGTTAAAAGAGTTTGATTTAGATGTATGTTGCTCCGAGCATAACATACCGGCTAAGGCTTATAATGATGTGTTTTTTGTGGACGGATTACAAACGGAATGGATAGGCAAATGCTTTTTAAATCCTCCGTTTCAACATACTATTAAATGGGTACGTAAAGCCGTTGAAATGGTTAAAAAGTATAAATTTAATACCGAGGTTTTTTGTGTACTACCGGGCGATAGATTTGAAACAAAATTTTATCAAGAGTGCATTTTGCTTAATCCGGATTGCCTTTTTGCTTTTTTGCCTTTTAAACAGGGCTTTATTATTCCGGGCCAAGAGGATGAGCCTATAAAACCGAGTCAGAAAATTATTATAGCAATATTTACAAAACGTGCGGCCGAGTGGGCTTATAGTTGGAATTATTACGATTGGTTTAATACAAAAGCATTTACAGGGGTTGCGGCCTCTCCACGTAGAGAGGGGTAGTCTATGAAAAAATATAAAGATTACAAAGATTATAGCGGGCAATATTACAGGCGGTGGACGGTTACGGCTATCGAATGTTATAAATCCGGATGTAATTGCTCAAAATGTGAACTTATAAACGGTTTAGACTCCATAACAAGATATACATGCCGGATGAAACAAGCCGTAATGGAATTAGTTAGGAGAGTTGGAGCGCCGGATTTAGGAGGAGATGACTATGGGAGCGAATACACCTATGACGAAAGAGACACAGAAATTTATTAAAAGGATTAACGATATGCAACAAATAGGTAAAAAATTTGATAATGGTAAACCGAGATTAGCGGAGATGATACAAGATTTTAGGTTTTCTTTAATCGAAGTCGCTAAAATATGGGAGTTTGGGGCTAATAAGTATGATAAAGGTAATTGGCGATACGTGGAAAATGGCGAAAATCGCTATACTAATGCTATGTTAAGACACTTAGTAGCCGAAATGGACTCTAAAACTGATGAGGAGAGTAAATTATTACATGCCGCTCACGTAGCATGGAACGCTTTAGCGAGATTACATTTTATTTTAGAAAAAGAAAAAGGGGGTTAAAATGGACGAACTTGAAAGAGCGATACAACAATATAATGCAGTTGTAGAGCAAAATAGGAGTTTACAAAAAGAATTAAACGAAATGAAAGAGTTAAACTTAAAACTTTTAACGATTTTAATAACATGCGACATAGTAAAAGCAGTAAAGGAGGCTGAATAGTGCGAGTTTTATCACTTTTTGACGGTATCTCTTGCGGCCAATTAGCCCTAAGACGTGCCGGAGTCAAAATAGATGTGTATTATGCAAGCGAAATTGATAAATACGCAATACAAGTAACGCAAAAGAATTTTCCTAATACAATACAATTAGGAGATGTAACACAAATAGATTTTACTCAATTTATCGGTAAAATTGATTTGTTAATCGGTGGGAGTCCCTGTCAAGATTTATCTATTGCTAAAAAAGACCGTAAAGGCTTAGAGGGTAGCCGCTCCGGATTATTCTTTAAATATGTGGAGGCCTTACAAACAATTAAGCCTAAATATTTTCTTTTGGAAAATGTAGCAAGTATGAAAAAAGAGGACAGGGATATAATTACGGAAATTATGGGCGTAGAGCCTATTATGATAAATTCCGCTCTTGTATCGGCTCAGCAACGTAAAAGGTATTATTGGACGAATATACCTAATGTTATTCAGCCGGAGGACAAACATATATTTTTAAAAGATATTATTGTGGGGGGGGGCTATGAGTTACACAGATAAAAGTTATTGCCTCACAGGAAATTATCATAAAAAATCTGTAAGAGACATCCCTAAAGGCAATACCCTTTTAGTTGAGCCAATTTTATATCAAATGCCTCGAGGCAAAAATAACGGAAATTTACACCAAGAAAAATCCCCTACGGTTACATCTAATTCATGGGAGCATAATAACAAAGTTATTGAGCCTATGGGTTGTGCATTAAGAACGTGGCCGCGAGTAAAAACGGGGGGGGGCAGATAGAGTAAAACGTCCCGAGATTAGACAGGACGGAAAATCAAACGCTCTAACTCTTGTAAATACTGATAGTATGGTTTGTGAGCCTGTTAGAATAGGACACTACGGAAACGGAGGACAGGGCCAAAGGATTTATAGCATTAGGGCTAAAAGCGTCTGTTTAGGGACGGGAGGAGCAAATATGGAAAAATATAAAATAGATCTCCCGGACGGAGAATACATAATAAGAAAATTGACTCCCGTTGAATGTGAACGGTTGCAAACATTACCCGATAACTATACGGCTTGTATTTCAAACACTCAGAGATATAAATGTATAGGGAACGGGTGGACGGTTGATGTAATAGCCCATATATTCTCATTTATGGATGAGGCCGGAGAGGTTGAATATAAACCGGTAAATATCTTTGAATGGGTAAAAACTTTTAGGAAACGTGCATAATTTTAAAATATGCGTTATAATATAAAAGGAGGCGCCACTCTATGAAAATCAATTATCTCAGTTTATTTTTAAAAGCAATAGTATTTGCTCTTATTGTACTTGCTCTAAAAACCTTTTTTAATGGGGTTGCGAGGGCTGATGAGTTTACAGAGATATTAAATACAGGATATACCCCTGTATCAACGGATTACAGGCCGACTCATTTATATCCTAAAAATTATGATTATTATAGAAATGACTTTGACAATAGTACACCTCAACCCGTACCGGTTTATGATATGCCTACGGGATTAACGAGGGTGGAGTTATCTCATCCGGTGGAAAACCCTTTTACTACACCGACTCCTACGTTTAAATTAAAAAATTAAAATTTGTTTACATACTATTGACAAAAGTTTATTATCGTTTATTATTGTTATATGGCTTAATGCCTATTGTCGAATACTCAATTAAATATTTTGGAGGTCGTAAATGTCAAAAACTTTTGACGGCATTTTACACTTTGATTGTACTGAAATGTCTAACGAATACGGGGACTCAGCGCAAAGTTGGAGACGCCAAGCCCGTTTGGGTAAGGTACCCGCAATTAGTTATCGTAGAAAATGGTATTTTAATCCGGAGAGGGTTTTTAAAGTATCAGTAAAACAAAATGCCTTTGTAGGGGAAAGTGTAAATAATGCAAAACAGGGAGTTAAAGTCGATTTGTCCGACTTTGAATAGGGACGATTTAATCCTTAATTATACGGACGCCGGTTATACTTTAACACCATTAAAAGGTAAAATCCCATTAGTTAAGGATTGGGTTAAAACTGAATATGATCCGTTTTTGTCTCCGTCAGAGATTAAGGGCAATTATGGAGTAGTTTTACAGGATGATGACATCATAGTAGATGTGGATCCGCGTAACTTTCCAAAGGGAGAGAACTCTTTAGCCCGTTTAATAGATGATTTAGGGGTAGCAAAATCAGATTTTCTAACCTTTACCGTTAAAACCGGTGGAGGAGGCTTGCACTTGTATTTTAAAAAGCCAAAAGATTTTAAAATTAGAGGCGGCCTAAAAGAATATCCGGGCGTAGAATTTAAGACAAAAGGACAACAAATAGTAGGAGCCGGCTCAATACATCCGGACTCTAAAAAACCGTATGAGGTTAAAAAATGCCCTTTTGCTCCTAAACAGGCCCCTCAAGCATTATTAGATTTAATCAAAAGAGCGGATATAGAACTCGTAACGGATAATAGAGAGCCTGTTTATACAGACTCAGAGCAAAACGCTTTAAGATACATCAAATTTTTACAATCTTGCCCTCCGGCTATTGAGGGAGAGGGTGGAGACGTTTTAACCTTTAAAACGGCTTGCAGAGGTAGAGATTTTGCTTTATCTCCGGCTAAGACGTTTGAGTTAATGGTTGAGCATTTTAATCCGAGATGTACTCCTGTATGGAATATTGAGGATTTAAAGAAAAAAGTCGATAACGCTTATTCATATAATAATGATGTAGTCGGTAAACATACGGCTGAAAGTGATTTTGAAAAGGTTTTAACTCTTGAGGAGGAGGTTGTAGGGGAACATGAGGAGGAGTTAAAGTGGGATGTTACCCGTAATAACGACATTAAGCCTACAATCCGTAATGTTGTAAACTATCTTTTATGTAAGGAATATCCGCTATTAGGGATTTTACAGTTTAATGAATTTACAGGGGATATAGTTTTTGTTAAACCGTCTCCATGGCATAACGGTAAGAAGTTAGGAACGTGGACGGACTCAGACGCTATACAGTTCAAATATTGGCTATCAAGAGTTAGAGGTTTTAATGTTTCAACGGCATTATGTCAAGAGGCTATTATTATTGCCGCTGAAAAGTTTAAATATCATCCTGTCAGAGAGTATTTAAAATCTCTTGAATGGGACGGGGTTAAAAGAATTGATACATGGTTGAGCAAATATGCCGGAGTTGAGGATAATCCTTATACGAGAGCCGTAGGATGTAAAACTCTTGTAGGCGCCGTAGCACGTGTATTTAATCCCGGTTGCAAGTTCGACCAAATGCTTGTACTTGAGGGAGAACAGGGTATAGGTAAAAGTACCTTAATATCAATTTTAGGCGGCAAATGGTATGGAGATGTCTCAATTACTGATACGGATAAAGATACCATTGACGCCATGAGGGGATGTTGGATAGTTGAAGTCTCCGAAATGGTATGTAGCCGTAAGGTTGAGGCTGATAAATTAAAATCATTTTTATCAAAAGCAACGGATAGAGTACGTTTAGCATATCGTAGAAATGCTGAGGACTATCCGAGACAGAGTATTTTTATCGGCACTATCAATCCGGAGGACAACGGATATTTAAAAGATCCAACGGGTAATAGGAGATTTTGGCCCGTCTATTGTACAAAAATAGATTTTAACGGGTTAAAAGATGATAGAGATCAATTATGGGCCGAGGCGGCAAGCAGATATTTTAAGGGCGAAAAATTATTTTTGGATAAAAAAGAAATTCAAGTAATGGCCCATACTGAAACAGAAAAAAGAATGTTTAAAGATCCATGGCTTGATGTAATTGAGGAATGGATGAATAAAAAAGATGTTGAGACGGGTAAAGTTCGATATGTTGTAACATCTAAGGAAATTTTAGAGGAATGTATCGGATTATCTATCAGCCGAGTCGGCCAAAGAGAATTAAGCCGTATCTCAAATATTATGTGTAAAGAGTTAAATTGTGAAAAAGGTAAATTTTATCAAGCAAAAACAGGTAAAACAGTTAGAGGTTATCGCAGAAAAACAGTTGATTTAGCAGAATTAGGATTAGAATGAGAAAACAGTATAAAGAATATCAGAAAATAGGAATTGATTTTTTAACGAGAAAAAGCCGCAGAACTTTTTTACTTGCGGATGATATGGGATTAGGTAAAACCGTAGAGGTAGCCGGAGCATTAAATGTTATTAGGCCCAAAAAGGTTTTAATTGTAGCCTTAGCCTCTCTCAAAATAAATTGGATGAGAGAATTAACTACATGGCTTAATTATGATTTTGAGTGTCAAATTGTTAATAAGACAAAAGATATTATAAGTAAATCGGCTCAAGTTATAATAATCAATTACGATTTAATTATCTATCCGGAAATCTTTAAGCAATTAAAGGCCCTAAATTTTGATGTATTAGTTATGGATGAGGCTCATTGTCTTTCAAATATGGAGGCAAAGAGGACAAAAAGAATACTCAATAATGAGGGCTTAGTCAGAAATGCCAAAATCATTTTTGCTTTGACAGGGACTCCGGTACGAAACAGGCCAAAAGATTTTTATGTAATGCTTAAAGTTTTGGCTCCGGAAGTAATACATCCGTTTTTAGCCTATGAGGAGTATGCTAAGAGATATTGTGCCGCTTATAGAGACTCATACGGAGTATTGCAAGATAAGGGAGCCTCAAATATTGATGAATTAAGCGAGAGGTTAAAAGATTTTATGTTAAGACGTACAAAAGAGGAAGTATTAAAAGAGTTGCCTCCGGTTATCGAGAAAACTATACCTCTTGAAATCACTCCGGACATTATTGAGGTTTTGGCTGAGGAGGAAAGTTTACTTGAGGACATGAACGAGTATAGCCCTAATAGTGAATTAGGGGTTATGGCTACAATTAGGAGACAATTAGGGGAGGCAAAAGTCCCTCAAGTCATAGAGTATGTTAAAAATATTTTAGCAAAAGAGGATAAAGTTGTTATATTTGCATACCATAGAGAAGTTATAAATCAGATACGTAAGGCTCTTTGTGGTTATGGAGTGAGATGTATCCAAGGTGGTATGAACGCTCAATTAAAGCAAATAGAAGTGGATTTATTTGTTAATGATCCAAACAGTAGAATTTTTGTAGGACAAATGACGGCCGCCGGTTTTGGAGTGGACGGGCTACAAAAAGTTTCTAATAATGTTGTTTTTGCTGAGATAGATTGGGTACCCGGAAATATGGATCAAGCGAGAGATAGACTCGTAAGAATAGGCCAAGAGCATACGGTTATTGCTCATTATTTAGTGGCTCCGGATACATTAGAGGAAAACATGATGAAAAGTGTAATAAATAAGGGTAAGGTCATTACCCGGTTATTGTCGAATACTAAACAACTTAAAAAGGAGGAAAAAACTATGACAATCGAACAATCACTTGACCGTATCGCAGTAGCATTGGAGGCCATTGTAGCGGCTATCCCTAATGAGGCTCATTGTGGATGTGCAAAACCTCAAGAAGTGGCTCCGGCTGAAACACCTAAAAAAGAGGCTCCTAAAAAAGCCGCTAAAAAAGCCGCTCCAAAACAAGAGGCTCCGGCTGAGCCTGTTCAACCGGAAGTAGTTGAGGCAGAAGTTGTACAAGAGGATGATTTAGACTTAGGTTTAGATACTACTCCGGCTGAGCCTGTTAAGACTTATACGGCTGATGATGTACGTAGCGCAATTAGTGATTTTATCACATCTTTTGAGGACATTAAAGAGGGTAAAAAAGCCGCTTTAGAAGTTCTTAATCGTTATGGCTATTCAAAAATTCCGGAAATAGCAGAAAAAGATTTTGCCGCTATTATTGCTGATGTTTCAAAAGGAGACAAGTAATGCCGGTAGATACAGGACATAGCCAAGTAGGAGCCTCAACGTGTGAGCGTTGGTGGAATTGTCCGGGGAGTAATGCTCTTATAGCGACTCTCCCGACACCTCCGGCTACAAGTTATGCCGCTGAGGGTACCGTTGCTCATGCTCTTTGTGAACATGTACTCAAAAATAAAGTTTGTTTTTGCGCTCAATGGGACGCTACCTCTATGATTGGAGAAGTTATGGAGGCGGATGATTTTGAGTTCAAAGTAACGGACGAAATGGCTAATGCCGCTAATTTGTACGTAAATACTATACTTGAGGACGCTAAGCGTATTGAGTGTAATTTAAGAAAATCCGTACAATTAGAGGGCAATAACAAAGAGGCATGGAAACATTGGAACAAAGATACCCAAGAGAAAATATATCAGCCATGGGTAAATATTGAGCAACCGTTTACTCTTGATGATGTGGATCCGGAGGCAAGAGGTACAAATGACGCCTCAATTTTCGTACCGGGCGAGACTCTTATCGTTTATGATTTTAAATATGGTAAGGGAGTCCCTGTCGAGGCTATCGAAAATAAACAAATGCTTTATTATGCGATAGGTGCGGCCGGCGATAAACTTATGAATTTTAAGTCTATTGAATTGGTAATAGTTCAACCGAGAGCGGAACATCCTCAAGGCCCGGTAAGACGTTGGATAACAACTCCTCAATACGTTAATACTTTCAAACAGGAATTAGCAAGACGTATTAAGGCTACTCGTACATCCGACAAAACAGAGACAGGTAAATGGTGCCGTTTCTGTAATGCAAAAATGATTTGTCCGGCAACTCGTACAAAGGTTAATGAAATTGCAAAAGCAGATTTTCAAGAGCCTGTTAAGGCAAATGCTTTAAAATCTCCGGACAGATTAACACCTTTAGAGTTAAAAGTCCTTTTAGACAACGCCGATTTAATTGAAAATTACATTAAAGAGGTAAGAGAATACGCATTTAACCTCTTAGACAGGGGCGGTACAGTTGAGGGATATAAACTCGTTAAGGGTGGTAAAGCCCATAGAAAATGGGAAAATGAGGATTTAGCGGCCTCAATGCTTGAGTTAGAGTTTGGGGAGGATGAGATTTATAAAACATCTTTAAAATCTCCGGCCCAAATTGAAAAATTAGGCGGCTCCGCTAAAGAAGTCGTAGAGTTATATTCTATCCGTCCCGATAGTAAACTCGTACTCGCAAGAGATACAGACGTTAGGGAACGTCAAAATCAAAAGGCCCTCGCTGATTTTGATGATATTGATTTAGGGTAATTGTCGAATACAGTAAAACAGTAAAGGAGTAAAAAATCATGGGAACGACAACATCAAAAAAAGTAGTAACACCTACATTTAGAGCAAGTTTCGTAAATGTGTTTGAGCCGAGACAAAATGAGCAAAGCGGAAAATTAGAATATTCCGTAAAGATGATTTTCGATAAAGACGCTGATTTAACAGGGTTAAAGGAAATCATTAAAGAGGCTATTAGGAATAAATGGGGTAATAACCCTCCTAAAAATCTTAAAATGCCTTTGAGAAATGGTAATGAGTCAGATTTAGACAAATATCCGGAGGACGCTGATAAAGTTATTGCTAATGCTAAGAGTGTTGCATATCCACCGGGACTTATTGACGCTAAAACAAAACAAGAGATTTTAGATCCAAAAGAATTTTATAGCGGTTGTTATGCAAGAGCCTCATTAGTTGCTTATGCTTATGATAACGTAAGTAAAGGCGTTGCTTTCGGCTTGCAAAACCTCTTAAAAATTAGAGACGGCGAGCCTCTTGTTAATCGTGCAAGCGCTGAGTCTGATTTTGCCGGCATAATTGACTCCGTACAAAATGAAGTAGGAGAGGACACTACATCTGAAAATGATGACATTTTAGGGGACTTAAATGATTAGTGTTCATTTAGACTTTGAAACACGTAGTATGGTAGATGTAAAAGATACAGGTCCATGGAGATACTCCATGGATCCCTCTACCATACCTTTATGCCTATGCTTTACAGTTGATGACGAGGGGGTAAGGTTAATCTCTCATGAGGATTTTGAAAATACTTATGATGTTTTTGGGGATTGTTATTATACGCCTAATATGGAATTGATTAACCAATTAGCCTTAAACGAGTCGGCAATTTTTAAGGCTCATAACTCAATGTTTGAATACTGTATATGGAATAATGTATTACATAAAAAATACGGTTTTCCGGCTTTATGGGATATTAAAAGGTGGGATTGTACGGCGGCAAAGGCCGCAAGTCATGCCCTCCCTCGCTCATTAGGCGGTTGTGCATTAGCATTAAGGCTCAGCGAAAATAAGGACGAAACGGGTAAAAGGGTTATGTTACAACTCTCTAAACCTCGTAAGCCCTCTAAGAGCGATCCGTCAATATGGGTAGAGGATCCGGAAAAGTTTGAGACACTTTATGATTATTGTAAGCAAGACGTAGTAGTAGAGCGAGCAATAGATAAAGCCGTCCCTAATCTCAATAAGCAAGAAAAATTGATATGGGAATTAGATCAAGCCATAAATTCAAGAGGTATTAAAATTGATACCAAAGCCTTAGATATTGCTCTAAAATTCATTGATGAATTTAAAATCAGACTCAATACAGAGTTAAAAGAATTAACTAACGGGGCCGTTGAAAAGGCTACGGAGACAAAAAGGCTAACGGAATATTTACGCTCATTAGTGCCTATTACGGATTTAAGAAAATCTACTGTTGATGATTGGATAAAAAATACTGATGATAAGAAAATAAAGAGGGTACTTGAAATACGCTCACAGGGTGGAAAATCATCAACGGCTAAACTTGAGTCAATTAAAAATAGAGTATGCTCAGACGGTCGAGTACGTGATATTTTGGTATATCATGGAGCAAGTACGGGACGTTGGGCCGGAGCCGGTATTCAAGTACAAAATTTCCCTCGAGGCATGGGATACAACTCTGATAAAGTTTTAGATTGTCTTTTATTAGATGATTTAGATATTTTTGAGATGATGTATCCGGACGTTATAAACGCTATAAGTGCCGGACTCAGAGGCTTTATTATTGCTGAGGACGGTTGCGATTTTGTTACGGCCGATTTTTCTCAAATTGAGGCGAGGGTTGTAATGATGTTAGCCGGATGTCAAAGAGGCATAGATGATTTTAAGCATGGACGAGACATTTATTTAGCATTGGCTCAAGAAATTTACAAACGTCCTTTAACTAAAAAGGATAAAGAGGAACGCCAATTAGGTAAAGTCGGAGTTTTAGGTTGCGGCTTTCAAATGGGAGCGGCAAGATTTAAAGAACATGCTAAAAATCAAGCCGGCTTAATTATCTCTGAGGAGTTGGCTGAGAGAACGGTAAAAACTTATAGAGAGACATATCCGGAAGTTGTTAAACTTTGGTATGCCCAAGAGAGAGCCGCTATTTTAGCCGTTAAAAATCCGGGCCGCTTATTTGTTGAGGGGCCTATCAAGTGGAAAGTACAGGGTAATTTTTTATATTGCCGTTTACCGTCCGGAAGATGTTTAGCATATCCGGATCCACAAATAAAAATTATAAAAACAAAATGGGATACCGAGAAAGAGTCATTAACTTTTATGGCTATTGTAGGTCAAGCGAAAATATGGGCGAGAGAACATACCTACGGGGGTAAACTCGTTGAAAACATTGTACAGGCTACGGCAAGAGACTTAATGGCTAACGGTATGCTTAACACAGAAAAAGCCGGTTATAAATCTGTTATGACGGTACATGACGAAGTTATCTCAGAAGTACCCGAGGGCTTTGGAAGTGTTGAGGAATTTGAAAAATTGCTATCAACTCCTCCGGAATGGGCTAAAGATTATCCCATTAAGGCTGAGGGGTGGAGAGGCAAAAGATATAGAAAATAAATTGTCGAATACTCAAACAACATAAGGAGATTTAAAATGTTCAAATTGATTAGGAAATATTTACAACAACGTAAAGTAAAAAAGTTTTTAATTGCTTGCGAGTTGCAACGTCTAAAAGAGGATTTTGTCTATCGTTATTTGTTGAATAACTATGAAAGAGAACTAAAAGGAAAAGTTGATTTTGGCGCATGGTGGTACGCCTCACGTGATATGGAACGTATTAAAATGACGGGCCAATTAAATAAGGCTTATACTTATGCCAAAAATATTTTAGAAAAAGAATGTAGAGAGGCTATGGCTCCATGGGTAAAATGATTGTCGGAATAGATCCCGGCTCTCATGGCGCTATATCTTTTGTATCTTTAGACGGTTTATATCGTAAAGTTTTCGGCTTTTCAAAGTACACCGAGTACGATATAAAGGATTTAATTATAGAGCATAGAGACTTTTTAGGCTACGAATTTAAGGCGTATATCGAGGAAGTTCATGCTATGCCAAGAGACGGGAAAGTACAGGCTTTTAGTTTTGGCAAGAATTACGGATTTTGGATAGGACTCTTAACGGGGTTAGGAGTCCCATACCAAACAGTAATACCGCTGAAATGGCAAAGCGTATTAAAGTTAAAAGTTAGAGGGCTTGAATATAAGCAAAAGAAAAACGAGTTAAAAGCAAATGCTCAAAGGCTCTTTCCTCAGTTAAAGCCAACTCTTGAGACTTGCGACTCATTACTTATTGCTGAATACGGCCGCCAAATTACCTTAAAAGAAATTAGGGAGGCCCGTCATGGAAATTAAGAAATGTAAAATAGATATAAATAAAATCCCTAAAGAGGATAAAGAGATTATAGGGCGTAGGTTTTTGGCTTGTGTAAAGGACTATTTTAAAAAGCCCGGCGTAGAGGAGGAGTACAAACTATGGCTCGCTCAACGTAATAAAAATTTTGTTTGATTTATAATTTATTTATGAATAACGCCGTAACCTATAATAGATTTTCTCCGGGCCCTAATCAAAGGGAGGAGAGTATCACAGGACAACTACGAGAAAATCACCGTATGGCTGAGCAAAAAGGCTTAACGGTAATACACGATTATATAGACCGCTCATTAACCGGTAGATCTGATGACCGTCCGGAATTTCAAAAGATGTTGAAAGACGCTGAGAGCGGTCTATTTCAGTATGTAATATGCTATCAGACGGGCCGTTTTGCTCGTGATAGATTTGACGCGATAATCTATAAAAGAAAATTGAAAAAATTAGGAGTAAAAGTAATTTACTCAAAAATGAATATTCCGGACGGCCCGGAGGGAATAATTTTAGAGAGTGTGCTTGAGGGCTTAGATGAGTATTATTCTGAGGAGTTAAGACAAAAAGTTATAAGAGGGCAATACGATAATGCTTTACAGGGTAAAGCCTCCGGTGGCCCTGTACCTTATGGCTACAAATTATCTGATGATAAGTTTTATATGATTGATGAGGATAGAAGTATCGTTGTTAGAGAGATTTATAATCGTTATGCCGCCGGAGAGTCCATAGTAGCAATAACGGAGGATTTAAACCGGAGAGGATTAAAGACGGCCAAAGGAGAAAACTTTAATAAAAATTCTTTACACCGTATGCTAAAAAATCCAAAATACTATGGGCTATTGATATTCAAAAGTAAAGACGAAAGTTATGACGAGGTACGAAAAGAGGACGCTATACCGGCAATTATCACAAAGGATTTATATATGAAAGTACAGGAAAGAATAAACCAAAATAAACATAAGACGGCTAAGACACTTGCAAAAACATTACCCGTAACATTTTTATTAAGTGGTAAAGTTTTTGACGGGACATGTGGAGGCTCTATGGTAGGGGATAGCGGCACGAGTAAAACAGGCCAAACGTATTATTACTATACATGCAATAATAAAAAATCTAAAAAAGGATGTAAAACAAAATCAATTAAAAAAGATTTTTTGGAGGATTTAGTTATAAATACTACCAAAGAGAGTATTTTAGTACCGGACGTTATGAATTTTATATCAGACAGTATCTCTCAATTACAGGATGAAAATTATGACGAGAGCATGCTTAATAGTATGACGTCCGAATTAAAGCAAGTCAAAGCAAACATAAAAAACCTTATGGCCGCTATTGAGAGAGGTATTATAACGAATACAACTAAAGAGCGCTTATTAGAATTGGAGAGGAGACAGGATGTATTAGAGGCTCAAATACAAATAGAGAGAAAAAGAATTGAGGCTCCTAAAACTGTTACGGATAAAGTTTTATTTTATCTCGAAAAATTTAAAGACGGGGACGCTAATGATGACATGTACCGTAAAACTTTAGTAGATATGTTTGTAGAGGGAATTGTAGTAAATCCGGAATACATCACTATTGCTTATAAATACAACGGGGATAACGATATTATTGACGTACCATTTAATTTAAAAGACTCATCCGATAATAGTGTTCGGATGAGTCTCATAAATTGGAGTTTACGATACAACATCCGAACTCTGAAACGCCCTCAAATAGCCTTTGATATAAAAAATGGGTGGATACTTTACACATTTAAAAGAGCGGCATAAGAAAAATCCTACTCAGCGAGTAGGATTTTATGTCAAAAAACAACTTTAATTATTCTTATTAAATTTTCTGATTAGTCGTAGCAATCTCGCTTGATCTCTTGTTGTCATACAATTCTTATACTTGACGGCTAACATTAAAATCTCCTCAGAAATATCGGAGGCTTTTTTAAGTTTCTTTTTATCCTTAATTACCTCTGTTTCTGATTGGCGCTCTTTACTCGTCTCAGCAAAAGAAAAGAAATTAGACAGGGACTCAAATAACGCCTTTATCATTAAACTAATCCCTGTCATGTCTCTACTCCTCCAACAAAATTTTACCGGCCTCGACTAATTTTTCGCCGATAGCAACTATCGCCTCAGCCCCCAATTTCAACCCTAAAAGATGAGCCTTACGCTTATCCTCATTAAGTTCATTTTCTGCTTTGCTTTTTAGTGTTACGAGGTTGTTAATAATCCTGTCGGCTTTTTTCTGCAAAGTTTTATAAGCAAATGTTTTAACCGCCGGGATTACTTTTTCGTCCACTAATTTTTGAATAAAAGGTTTTGATATTGTCAAAAGCCCTTTAATTTGTTCTTTTAGTTCTGCAACGTCCATAAGTCCCTCCTACTTTACTTTGTAATTATCAATAGCCTGTTTTCTATTTTTGCCCCTAACAAAAGAGACGTGTATCCAAATATTACCTTTTGAGTCTCTTTCAAAAAGTAATTGATCGTATTCAAGATTATCCCTAATCCATTCAAAAACTTTATGTAAATCACATCCCTTAACTACAAAATCGGCCGCTTGTCCTTTTAAATGTTGAGAGGTATTTTTGCCTCCTACTTTTGTATTCAGTTGAGAGCAACGATACCCGGATGTAACTATAAAAGGTACCCCAAAATGTATTCTTGCCGGATTTAAAACATAATAGATTACATCAAGCATACAATCTAAGGCTTGAATAGGAGGCATATTATTTATGTTATTTGCTACCGCCGTATCAGAGTGTATTAACTCACTCAATTTAAAAAATAACATCCTAACCCTCCGCAATAATTTTGTTATAAATCGCGTCCACCTTATCCTTAATATCGCCAACTGTCTCTTTAATATGCTCATGATCTTGTATCGTTGCGAATTTCTTTTCGCAATCGTCCATTATTTCCCTATGCTTTTTCTCTAACTGCTCAGGAGTAACAACTAAGCGTTGCTGATATAGAAAAACCAACACTACAATTATTATTGGAGCATATTCAAGTATCGCTTTAGCGTCCATTAAATTTTCCTGTTTAAGTATTCGACACAACCATTATACACGATTTTTATAAAAAAGTGTAAATTTTTGTAAAAAGTTTTACATTACTTAAAAAGAGAGGGCAAAAAGCCCTCTATTTTAGGTAACAGGGTTGATTAACTCTTGTACTTCCTCAACGGTAAAACCTCTAAGGAATAACAAAGCATTAGGATCCTCTCTTAATTCCTCGAGTATTCTCTTAGTTTCAGCCTCCGGATCCATGCCGTCTTTTTCCTCAACGACTCTGTAATTATCTCCCTCCGGAGCCTCCTCTCCGTCATCCAACTCTCTAACTCTAAACCAACTAAACCTACTGTCTAAAAGAGTTTGTAGAGCCTGTCTCGTTTCGTTAGGATAATTCTCCATACAGTTGAGATAATCCTGTTTTGTGTTAAGTTCTTTTGGAAATCCACGCATATTAACCTCCTTTTGTTTTTGTTTTGCGTCTTGTAGTAACTCATCTAATTTTATCAACGTCATTAGATTATATGTATCGGCCCACTTGAGCCAACCGTATGTACTTGCTATACTTGAGCAATATGTCTCAAGAGATATTTCTTTATTTGCTAATTGGCCCGGTAATTTTTTCAGCCGTCTTTTAACACGTTTAGCCGTACTCTTTCGTAACAGAGTATAATCCGGAAAATGTCGATAGCCTAAAAAATCAACGCCTCTACTTGTTTGAAATAAATCACACTTGCTCAAAGTTAATTTTAATCTTTCTGCTAAAAACATCTCAATCTTTTTGGCCGCGTCTTTTAAAAATTCTTTATCGTCATGAAATAAACAAAAGTCATCACAATATCGGATATAATCTTTTATCCTTAATTCGTGCTTAACAAATTTATCTAATTCATTCATGTACAAATTGCCAAACAGTTGAGAGGTTAAATTCCCGATAGGAGAGTTAGTCTCTCCCGGAAATGAATAAACAATATCTCTTAAGAGCCATAGAGTATTTTTGCATTTAATTTTACGCTCTAATAGGCTCATAAGTATATCATGATTTATTGAGGGGTAAAAATGTCTTATATCCCCTTTTAAGCAATATTTATTACGTTTAACAAATTCTTTTGTACGGGTACTGCCGCTATGTTGTCCTTTACCTTTTCGACAAGCGAAAGAGTCATCAATAAAAGTTTTTTCAAATATCGGCTCAATAATATTAACTAAAGCATGTTGTACAATCCTATCCGGAGCAAATGGTAAAATATAGATTGTCCGTTTTTTAGGCTCATAAATAATTTTAGTTGTATATCTTGATGTCTTAAAAGTTTTATTGACTAAGGCCTCTCTAATTGCTTTTAGATTAGCCTCCTCATTCTTTTCAAATTTTTGTACGCTCTCAAATTTTGAGCGACATCTCCGGGCCTTTTTGTATGCCGATTTAATATTTTCCGGATCTATTATTTTGTCCCAAAGATTACCATGTCTTTTCATATAAAAAGCCTCTTACTTTCAATTTCTTTACTAACAAAAAGCCTATCCCTCTTTGGCTTGCGCCTCCGATTAGTAGTGTATTTTGCCCTATCGGACAGGGCTATGAGTTCAGTTGTCGAAAGGGGATTACTCCCCTTTATACATCTCAGCCTGCGACCGCCATTGTTCGCGTTCGAGTTAGACGAGGCATTGTTGAAATTACGACAACGGGGACCAGTGTACCCACCGTTATTCCAATTACCACCGGCAATCACAAAGTGAACGTAACTCATAGCCTTAAACTTTAAAACTCGACATGACAACTCAGCCCGCGACCGCCACCGTACGCGAGCGAGGCAGACGAGGCATGGTAGAAAGCACGACAACGGGGACCAGTGTACCCACCGGCAGACCAATTACCACCGGCAACCACAACGTATGCCGAGCCGTACTGTTGCCCTTTTGCTCCGGAGCAAAAGGGCAAC
>Ga0265299_10001878_pt1 | contig 22625 bp, 17 predicted proteins | sample AusTroGonzalo_MG_4_FD_193485 | JGI IMG/M metagenome (GOLD analysis project Ga0265299, IMG submission 193485) | Bovine rumen microbial communities from tropical cattle in Woodstock, Queensland, Australia - Gonzalo_02 | ecosystem: Host-associated > Mammals > Digestive system > Stomach > Rumen ... | reverse complement strand
GAACGAGTACCTCGACAACATCACCGAGAAACTGCTTGTCAACCACCCGCAGCTGCAGCAGGAAATCCACGTCTATATCCTGCAAACGCCCATCGTGAACGCCTACTCGCTGCCCGACGGCACCATCTTGGTGACCATGGGGATGTTGGCACAGGTGACCAACGAAGCCGAACTCGCCTTCGTGCTGGCGCACGAGATTGCCCACTACAGCGAGCATCACAGCAAAGACGACAACACCAAGAAAAAGGATGGTGACGTGGTGAGCCGCTACATGCGCAACCGGGAGTATTCCCGTGAGCAGGAGTTCGCCGCCGACCGCGTCGGGTTGCTCACCTACTACAAGGATTCGCCCTACAGTTACGACATCCTTGACGGCGTTTTCGACGTGCTGCTCTACTCCGACCTGCCCTTCGACGAGATTCCGTTCCAACGCTCGGAGGTGGAGGCGGACTTCTACCACTTTCCCGACAACCACTTCCTGAAAACGGTTGCTACCATCCCCGACCGTTCCAATATGATTGACACGTTGCTCTCCCACCCCAACGTGGAGAAGCGGCGCACCCTGGCCAAAGGGCTGGTCAGGAGCCTCCCCAACGAAGGCCGCAAAGAATTTGTGCAGCCGCAGGAGCAGTTCACCCGCTTGCGCAACGTGGCTCGCTTCGCCTGCATCGAGCGGTTTTTGATCAACCACGACTACGACAAGGCTATATATAACATATATGTGTTGGAACAGACGTTCCCCAACAATGCCTATCTGCAACGCGCCTCGGCCACTGCCTACTACGGAGCCTCCAAGCACAAAGGCACCGGACAGCCCAGCGCATGCATGGAACCCTACCGCGATGTAGAGGGCGAGCAACAGCAGGTCAACTACTTCCTCTCCAAGATGAGCCGCAACGAATACGCAGTCTTGGCCCTGCGCAAGGCATGGGCCGCCATGCAAGCCAATCCCGAGGACGAATATCTGCAAAACATTGCCAAAGACCTCATCAACGACATCTTCGTGAAAAACAAGATGAAGTTCATCGACTTCTGCGACTACCCGCAGGGCACGACCTTGGAGGAGGTCGCACAAGCCGGTGGCGACACCACGCGTCCGGCCGCCACGAACTCCAAATACGACCGTATCAAGCAGCAGAACATGAGTGCCAAAGTGCTGCCCGACCCTAAGTTCAAGACCGTCAACTACATGCTGGTCGACATCCATAGCGACTCGCTCTTCAAGGCCTGGGTGAACGATGCGGTGGTGAACGCCGAGATGGAGGCCGTCTTGAGCGCGGTCGCCGATGCCAAAATCGGTAATGAAACCTCGATGCTCATCGCCACCCCAATCTATCTGACCTACGACAAGAACGGCCAAATCAAGAATTTAGACGCCGACAAGCGGAACGCCGAGCGGCTGCAGAAGCTGATGTGCCGCGCCCTCAAGCGCAACCACATCACCCCGACGACCTTCGACATGGACTTCTCGAAACCGGAGACCGACCAATACAACAACCTCATGAAGATGCGCTTATGGAACGAGGACTTCATCAATGCAGGAGGCCTTGACATGCGCTATTACACCTCCGAATACCTCGACGATGTCGCCGCCGAGTTAGGCTGTCACAAGATCTGCTTCGTGCACGTGACCGACGTCCCCAGCACTGCCTTCTTCCCCAGCAAAATCTACCTGCCCTTCCTCATCCCCATGTTCCCCTACTCCCTGCCCGTCGTGGTAGGCGTGATGAGCCTCCGCACCCACGAAATCGATGTAAACCTCCGCATCTTCGACGTGGTGGACGGCACCACCGAGGCCGCCAGCCACTACAGCCGCCAAGAGGTGATGCGCAAAGCCTACATCAACGGGTACGTGTACCAGCGGTTGGAGCAGTATGTGAGACGTTAGACGTAAGACTTGAGACTTGAGACTTAAGACTTAGGACTTTAGAACATGAGATTTACATTAGACTACTTCCAAAAGGGCTGAAAGCCCGACACGTGTCAACCTAGGGTGAGCGAAGCGAGCCCTAGGGTTCCAAGAGGGCTGCAAGCCCGACACGTGTCAACCCAGGGTGGAGCGAAGCGGAGCCCTGGGATCAAAAACGAAGAATATGAAGAAGATAATAACAATAATAGTCATCATAACCGGCCTAACCACGGCCAACGCCCAGATGTACAACTTCCTGGGCAACCACGTCATCCTGAACATGGAGGGTTACTTCTCGCCCGCATGGCTGAACCCCAACCCCGTGAGTTCGGGCTGGGACATCTCCGAGGGTGCGCAACGGTACCTCGGCGTCAACTACCTCCTCTCCCCGAACATCGAGCTGATGGTCTGGAAGAAGGGGACCGTGGGCGTCGGCTACAACTACTACAACTCCCCGTTCAAGGGCAGCGACAACCGGCTCAGAAAAGGATATATGTATTCCGACGACTATGTGGACTGGAGGTCTGCCGAGCTCTTTGGCAACGTCACCGCGCACGGCTTCAATGTCTATTACAAGCAGTATGTCGGCGACCGTTTCGCACCGTTAGGCCACTACTTCAAGTTCAACTTCGACGGTTTCTTCTACCATTACAAGATGGACACAGCGGGGGTATATATGGGCATCCTGACCACCACGACCGACCCCTACGAGGAGATTATCGAAAACCACGGCAGTATTTTCGGCTTCAAGTTCGAGTACGGCTACGACCTCATCGTGCTGAACCGTCTGAAACTGACCTTAGGCGCAAGCATCGGCACCACTTTCGGCGGCTACAAGGTGGCTTTCACCAAGATAAAGGACGAGACATCCTACTACTACGAGGAGCCGGACCTGCAATACGACAACTACGCCCGCTCCCGCATCCTCGGCGCGTATTGGTTCGGCGTCAAATTGGGAATTGGGTTTATTGCGTTCTGAGACGTAGAGACGTACGTCCGGCACGTAAAGACGCGCCACGGCACGTCTCTACAAATTGCGAGGACGCAATTTGCCCCCTATTCCTCCGAAATGTTATCCATGAATAATCCGATGCGGTTGAGCACGATGCATGCGCGGCTCTGATCGATGACGATGCGCACCTTGTCCGTCGTTACAGTCTCGGTGAGCACAATCCGTTTGTAGCCGATGGTGGTCTCCTCGGCGATGGTGCGCCAGTTGCCGTTCCCGTCCTCGACCTCTATATGGAACTTCTCCACCCGCTGACCTAGCGGGATGTACTCTTGTAGCATCACGCGGTTGAAGGTCTGCGGCTTCAAAAAAACCAGTTCCACCCACGCAGAGCGAACGGTGTCTTCGGTAGACCAATAGCTATCGTAGTCGTTGTCTCCAATCAGATGAGATGGGCTATATCGAAAAGAATTACAGTTATTTTCATGCCCCTTCTTATAAGCAGGGATGTTATCCCAGCAAAGACAGTGTCTATGGTTGCTTTTGCGAACATTTGACACATAAATCCCAAAATACTCTTCACTTTTTGCTGCTTCAACCACCAAATCATGCGCGAAAATGCTGTCCAACGCGGCACGGAATTCCATCAGCCGGAGGGAGTCCTCGGCGGGGATGTGGCCGCAGTTGTCGGGCGGGACGTTGAGCAGCAGCAAGGAGTTGCGGCCCACGCTGTTATAGTAGATCCGCAGCAGCTCCTGCACGCTCTTCGGGTGCTCGCTGTCGCGCCAGAACCAGCCCGGGCGGATGGAGACATCCGTCTCGGCGGGAATCCAGCACGCACCGTTGTAGTTGCCCACGTTGAGGGTGTCCTGCGACGGGGCGTTCTTCCCAGGCTCACGACCCTCTACATCGAGCCGCGACCAGCAGGTGCGCCCGCAGGTGCCCTCCTCGTTGCCGACCCAGCGGCATCCCGGACCCACATCGCTGAAAATCACCGCATTGGGCTGCAACTTCTTCGTCTGGGCGTTGAACTTCTTCCAGTCATAGACCTGCTTCTTGCCGTTCGGACCCTCGCCGTTGGCTCCGTCGAACCACTGCTCGAAGATGGGACCGTAGTTCGTGTGGACATTTCGCAATGTCTTGAGAAACACCTTGTTGTAAGCATCCGTACCGTAGGTAGGCGCATTGCGGTCCCACGGAGAGATGTAAATCCCGAACTTCACCCCTCCCCTGCTGCACGCCTCGGAAAGTTCCTTCAGCACATCACCCTGTCCGTTGCGCCACGCGCTCTCGCGCACCGTGTGCGTGCTCATGGGGTTGGGCCACAGACAGAAGCCGTCGTGGTGCTTGGCGGTGAGGATAATCCCCTGAAAACCGGCCTTCTTTGCCACCTCCACCCACTGGTCGCAGTTGAGGGCGGTGGGGTTGAAGATGTCCTCCGCCTCCGTGCCCTCGCCCCACTCCAGTCCAGTGAAAGTGTTGGGTCCGAAATGGCAGAACATGTTCATCTCCATCCGCTGCCAAGCGACCTGCGCAGCCGTCGGCACGGGGCCGTAAGGCTTCGGCAGATCGGCAGGTTTCGGCTTCGGAGCGTGGTTCTGCGCCTCAACAGTTAGACCTAAGAGGAGAATACAGACGAGAAAATAAAATCGTTTCATACGCAAAAAGAATTCATGGCAAAAATAAAAAAAAATCGCAAGGAGGGTATTGTATTAAAAAAAGTGTATTTTTGCCGTGATATTAAAATGATATTATTTCAATCACAAATTTAAATCGTAAAGTTATGGAATCCAAAGAGTTCAACAAACAAATGAATGCAGGAAACAATGGTTTTCTGCACCTTTTCATCAACCTGGCGCTGCTGGTTTTCTTCATCTGGATTGTGGTCCGTTTCGCCAAATTCGACTGCATGACGGATGCCGAAGGTGAAGTCACGCCGTGGATCCTGCTGCCCATCGTGAGCGGATTCGTGCTGCTCATCACCTACATCCTGCACCTCGCCGGATTCATCACCGTGCAGCCGAACGAATCGCGGGTGCTCACCTTCTTCGGCAAATACTCCGGCACGGTGAAGCAGAACGGCTTCTTCTGGGTCAACCCGTTCTACAGCAAGCAGAAAATCTCGCTGCGGGCCAAGAACATGGACGTGGAGCCCATCAAAGTGAACGACAAAAACGGCAACCCCATCATGATCGGCCTCGTCTTGGTGTGGAAGATCAGCGACACCTACAAGGCTTGCTTCGAGATAGATTCCGACTTCAAAGTTGCTGAAAACGCCATCTCGACCTCCAAGAACTTCGACCCGTTCGTGCGGGTGCAGAGCGATGCCGCATTGCGCAAATTGGCGGGCCTGTACGCCTACGACAATATCGACCGCGCCGATGAGGGCATGACCCTGCGTTCGGGCGGCGACGAAATCAACGAACGGTTGGAGGACGAGCTGCGCAAACACTTAGAAATCGCTGGCATAGAGGTCGTGGAGGCCCGTATCAACTATCTCGCCTACGCCGCTGAAATCGCCAGCGTGATGCTGCGCCGCCAGCAAGCCGACGCCATCATCTCCGCCCGCGAGAAAATCGTGGAGGGCGCCGTCAGCATGGTCGATCTCGCCCTGAAGAAACTCTCCGCCGACAAGATTGTGGAACTCGACGAGGAACGCAAGGCCACCATGGTCTCCAACCTGTTGGTGGTGCTCTGCGCCGACGAATCCGCATCGCCGGTCATCAACACCGGAACATTGTACCAATAACCGCCCAAACGTCCTTTATAGAGACGCGATGCACCCTTGTAGAGACGCGGTGCACCACGTCTCTACAGGGGCGTGGAATCATTTACCGTCATGAAAAAAAATTTCGCCTTACGGATGGATTCCGAAATCTTCGAGGCCATCGAGAAATGGGCTGCCGACGAATTCCGCAGCGCGAACGGCCAGATTGAATGGATTCTGCATGCGGCGTTGAAGAAGGCGGGGCGGCTGCCGAAGAAGAAAGCGCCGCCGGCCCAATCCGGACAGGCAAGTTCGGAGGACGGGGAGCGTTGTGTATAACTTTTTCGGATAGTTTTCGGCGAATTTGTGTACTTTTGCCGCCGAAAATCAATATCGGCAATGACCTACTCGGTATACCGGCTTCAACGCCCGCGGCGGCGGACGCTACAACGCCGCGCTGGACCGCTACGAAGATCTGATGACGGCCAACCACCTCTGGGCCTCCGACGCAACTCCGGGCAGCATCACGATATTGTCCGCCTGCGTGGCCTACTACTGCGGTCAAATCATCCTGGTCGACCCGAACCAGAAGAACGACCGCAAGAGCGTACGCTGCATCAGGAAATCCTTATAAACAACGGGAGGATTAACGAAAAACGAAAAGCAGTCGGCAGGAATGCCGACGTCCATACGCCTCGTAACCTAAATTTTCGTATCTTCGCGCCGTAAAACCAAACACCTATGGCTGAAGATTTTGAAGACGAAGAATTAAACGAGGAATTAGACGATAATACTGCGGATGTCGTTGTACCAGAAGAAGATACGGACAACGAAACGCATGACGACTCGGGCTTGCACAAAGTGATTTTCGCACAGTCGATGTACCGCGAATGGTATCTTGACTATGCTTCCTACGTCATCCTGGACCGCGCCTTCCCCGACGTTTATGACGGATTGAAGCCGGTGCAGCGGCGCATTCTGCACTCCATGGACGAACTGGAGGACGGTCGTTTCAACAAGGTGGCCAACATCGTGGGCAACACCATGAAATACCACCCGCACGGCGACCAGTCCATCGGGGCCGCCCTCGTGCAGATGGGGCAGAAGCACCTGCTCATCGACACGCAGGGTAACTGGGGAAACATCCTCACTGGCGATGACGCGGCCGCCCCCCGTTACATCGAGGCGCGCCTCACCACCTTCGCCAAGGAGGTGGTCTTCAACCACAAAACCACCGAGTGGCAGGTATCCTACGACGGACGTAACCGCGAGCCCATCGCGCTGCCCGTCAAGTTCCCACTATTGCTAGCTCAAGGCGCGAAAGGTATCGGCGTCGGCATGTCCACCCTCATCCTGCCGCACAACTTCAACGAGCTCATCGACGCTTCCGTGCATATCCTCAAAGGCGAGGATTTCGAAATCTACCCCGACTTTCCCACCGGCGGCGCCATCGACGTGAGCCGTTACAACAACGGAGCGCAGGGCGGCAAAATCCGCAACCGCGCCAAAATCAGCATCGTCGACAACAAGACGCTGGTCATCAACGAGATACCTTACGGCACAACCACCGAAGACCTCATCTCCGAATCGACCAACTCCATCACCAAGGCCATCGATAACGGCAAGCTGAAAATCAAGCGGATAGACGACAATACGGCGGCGCAGGCCGAGATTTACCTCCACCTACAGCCCGGTGTCTCCCCAGACCAAACCATTGACGCACTCTACGCCTTCACCGACTGCGAAATCACCTACTCCACCAACGCCTGCGTGATTTGGAACGGCAAGCCAGTGTTCACCAACGTCAAAGACATCCTGCGCATCAACACCGAGAATACCCTTAACCTGCTGCGCAAAGAACTCGAAATCGAGCTGGATGAACTCAGACAGCAATGGCACAAGGTCTCCTTGGAGAAAATCTTCTTCGAGAAGCGTATCTATAAGGAATTAGAGAAAGACGCCGACTCCTGGGACGTGCAAATCGACCGCATTGAACGCGCCTTCGACCCTTATCGGCCCCTATTCCGGCAGGAAATCACCCGCGACGATGTGCTTGCGCTCTGCGAGAAGCCCGTCCGCAAGATTTCCAAGTTCGACATAAAGGCCGCGATGGACAAGATTGCCGAAATCGAGCTCAACATGGACGAGGTGCAGAACCATCTTGACCACCTTGTCGATTACGCCATCAACTATTTCCTGCAGTTAAAGAAGAAATACGGCACTGATTACAAGCGCCTTACAGAAATCAAAAGCTTCGACACCATCAGCGCGGTGACAGTCGCCGTAGCCAACCAGAAACTCTTCGTCAACAAGAAGGAGGGCTTCATCGGCACGAACCTCAAGAAAGATGACGACGTGGAATTTGCGTGCCTCTGCTCCGATTTGGACGACATCATCGTCTTCCACGAAAACGGACAATGCTCCATCAGCAAGGTGGCTGACAAGCACTTTGTGGGCAAGCACATCATCCACGCGGAGGTGTTCCGGCGCGGCGACGAGCGGCAAATCTACAACATGATTTACTCCGCCGGCGTGAACGGTCCCGTGTATGCCAAGCGTTTCAACGTGGGTGGCGTCACCCGTGACAAGAAATACGATCTCGTGAAGGGCAGCACCAGCGCTAAGGTGCTCTATTTCACGTCGAACCCGAACGGCGAGGCCGAAGTGGTACGCGTGAAACTGAAACCCAAGCCCAAACTCAAGAAGCGGGAGTTCGACTTCGACTTCGGCACGTTGGCGGTGAAAAACCGCGCTGCCTTAGGCAACATTGTCACCCGCTATCCCGTCTCCTCCATCACGCTGGCGCAGAAGGGTATCTCCACGCTCAGTGCCATCGATGTCTATTTCGAATCCGCCGTAATGCGCCTTAACACCGACGGCCGCGGTGAGCTGATTGGCTCCTTCCACGAGGATGATAAGATTATATCCGTCTATAAATCAGGAAACTATCGTATCACAGGATACGAGACGACCCTGCATTTCGAGGACGACCTTGACATTATCCGCAAGTGGAAGCCTTCGATGGTCATCACCGCCGTCTACCAACTCAAGAAGGAAAAGAAATTCTTTATCAAGCGATTCCAGCCCGACACGCTGCTCAAGAAGGTTGATTTCTACCCCACCGACGGCACGGCCAAACTCGTCGCCTACTCCATCGACTACCTGCCGCAGATCAAAGTCGTTTACCACGCGAAAAAGTCCGACACGGAAGACACCGTCACGATAATCCCGTGCGCCGAGTTCGTGGAAATGACCACAGCCCGTGCAAAAGGTAAACGGCTTAGCTTCAACGAAATAAAATCTGTCACTTTCATTGAGCCGATACCCTACGAGGAACCGGAGGAGCCTGCCGAGCCCGTCGAGGAAGAACAGCCCGACACGGAAGAGTCCGTCACCTCCATGGATGACGAAATCGCCAAGGACATCTTCGAAGGCATTACCGCCAACAAATCGGATATTCCCACGGAGAACGAAGTCGAAGGCACGCAATTAGGGTTGTTCGATGATATGTAGAGACGCGCCATGGCACGTCTCTACAACGTACCGTCACCCGAACCGTAGAGCCGTCATATTATGGCGGCTCTGCAACCCACCAAACATATTATGGCGGCTCTACAACCCGCCAAACGTAACAATTTGATGAAACGGCACACCATACATATTGTCATCCTCATCCTCGCCTTGTTCCTCGCCTCCTGCCGCGACCGCGTGGAGCCGCCGACACCCTACGACATTCCAATCCCGAAAGGGTTCCCGACGATATTGAACATTCCCGCCGACAACCCGATGACCGTGGAGGGGGTTGAGCTCGGGCGACTGCTCTTCCACGACCCACACCTTTGCGGCTATACCGGCACGGAACCCGACTCGCTGATGTCGTGCGCCACTTGTCACCGACAGGAGTGCAACTTCGACATAGGCACCGACAATCCGCGTTTCCCCGACGGCAAAGCGAAAGGGCGCACCACAGGCAAAACTACCATCCACAACGTCATGCCGCTCATGAATCTCGTCTTCAACCACGAGGGCTACCTTTGGAACGGGCTGGTTTCCAATGAGAACCCCAACACAACCCAGCGTACCATCGAGGACATCGTGAGGATGGCAATCATCGCGGACGATGAGCTGTGCAGCACCGAAGCCCGCACCGTGACCGCCATAAAAGCCGACAGCAAATACCCGCCGTTGTTCAAGAAAGCATTTGGAACGGAGGAGATTACGATGGAGCGCATCCAGAAAGCGATTGCGCAATACGTGCGCTCACTGGTCGCCACGAACAGCAAGTTCGACCGCTACCTGCAAGGGTTAGAGCAGCTCACCCCGCAGGAACTGCACGGCTACGTCCTCTTCACCACCGAGGAAGGAGCCGACTGCTTCCACTGCCACGGCAGCTCAGGCAGCCCGCTGTTCACCACCAACCTTTTCTACAACAATGGGTTGGATACCGTACCATCGGACGCGCACGACCGCGTCAGTGTCACCGGCGATCCGCACGACCGCGGAGCCTACCGCGCCCCATCGCTAAGGAACGTGACCATTTCCGCACCCTATATGCACGACGGCCGCTTCAAAACCCTTGACGAAGTGTTGGAGTTCTACAACGCGGAAGTACAGAACTCGCCGACCATCAGTCCGCTCATGCACCATGTCAACGACGGCGGCGTGCGTCTAACCCCGAATGAGATTGCCGATTTGAAGGCGTTCTTGGAAACGTTGACGGACGAAGAGGCGATGAAATGACGTGTAAGACGCAAAATATTGCGTCTAAATATTGCGTCCCTACGGCACCCTAATTGTGTCTTTTGTGGCAACACATAAATTACTGATACTGAAACCGAAGGGATCCAATCCTGGTTTCTTCAATGGGACGTGAACCACTTTCTGCCGCTTGTCGGTGGAGATGACGGACGTTGACTTGATCTCCGCAGAATCCGTTTGGGCATCCACGCCATAAAACAGGACGTACTCTTTCGTCGGGGAGTAGTAGAAAATGTCGGAGCCATCCGCCGTGGAGAGTGCAATATCGGCGGTGTCAAGCTGCGATATATGCGAAAAGCACATCATCAGCTCGCAAAACTTCTTGCTTTCCGTGGCCTGCACAAAATAGACAGGCGCGTCCGGAAACTCGACGACCAACTCTCGCAAATCATCCTGAGTTCGCGCAAAATGAAAATCCTTGGATTCATCAGCCAACAGCGCGATAAAGGTCTCCAAATAGTTGGTTTGATAGCAGACAATCCAACCATGTTCCGATGTATGATGTAGCGGTTCGCTGTAAATCAAGGCATTATCCGGCAACTTGTTGAAAAAGCCTTCGTCGTTGATCAGCCGGAGCATGGTGATTCGGTTCTCGCTCTTCATCCAAGCCCTGCTCAAGTGATCATTCAGGTAATAATTGACGACAGCAAAACAGAACAATGCCACGCACCAGCACACACATAAGGCCTTTTGCAGGGCAGCCGACCGGGACAACTTCAGAGTGGCCACCACCACAAGCGCAAGGGCAAGCATAACCCCAAAATAGGAAAAGAAGGAGGTCACATACCCTTCCAACGACATAGCCCATTCCGCATTGTATTTCTCACTTGCGGCAACCAACACATTGGCGGATACGGCAAACACAAGGGCCGCAAGAATCCCTAAAGCCAAAGACTTCCAAGAAATCTTGCCGAAATCGCAGCGTTTCAGCAAAAACCATAAAATACCGGATATGACCAACGCATTCACGTAAGCCACCGCCGTGGCATGGGTAAGCATAAACCAGACGCTGTCGCCATGACCTCCGAACAACAAGGAGTTTTCAGCCACCAAAGACCTGGTTCTCGGGAGGGTATAAAGCCACCCTGGGAGGTTGTTAAAAGTCAGGCTACCAAGCAATTTGAAGAACGTTCCCAAGTTAAAATCCGTCGCCACCTTCGCCCCAGGATATTGCAAAGTTGAGCCCAACGTATGGACAACGTAGTAGCGATATCCGAAATAGCAGGCAAGGTAAAGAACGATGACGGCAACATACGGGATCAGCTCCACATAAAACGACTTGGTCTTCCACATATTTGACCCCCAAAAACGCTTCCAATTCCAGAGAAAAACAAAGCAGATGAAGAGACAGGAGAAAACCAGATAATTCTCATAGAACAGCAACGACGCAAAAAACAGCCCGGCACTGAGCACGAGTCGCCAACGTTTCCCCTTTTCCACGTAGTTCATAAAGAGCAACACCCCGCCAAAAAACACGATGAGACTGAGTGTAAAGTAAAAAGGATAGCCTATGGGGAGGACATATCCGGTATAAGCCCCTATTCGGGTGTTGAAAACGAGAAAGAGCAGTGACAAAGCGCCCAGTTTCGGGGACTTGAAGACTCGGGAGACCAAATAGGCGAACATCAGATAACACACACAAAGCGAAGCGTACTGGACAAACTTCGTCCATGCAAAATTGTCGAAAAGATAGGGTATGTAATAAACGTATTTCGTAATCAGGTAATAGAAACGGCCCTGTCCTTGGGCATAAACATTAGCATCTAACTTCCAATAATCCAAACCTTTATGCGCGGTGATAAAGAACTGCAGGTCATCGTCATTCGCAATCCCCACCAAAAAAAACGGCAACAGAGTAAGGATGATGACCGCTGTATAGGCTAACGCATAGTATAGCTTTTCCCGTTTCTCGTCTGTCATATTTTTGAACATGAACATTGAACTTTAAAACATCCGCAAAAGTACTAAATTTACGCTATCCCGCACATTCCATTACGCAACGCCATCTCCGAACCAACCGTCATATTGGTTCTTTTACTATTTTTGCCGCGTAATAGGATCTGCGGCATTCCTGCCCCAAGACTAAATCATCGGCATTCCTACCTCAAAAACTATCCGCCAGAACACTCCATACTTCTATTTACCTGAAACTTGAAACCTGAAACTTGAAACTAAAAAATAACAATATGGAATACACCAACCTGACCGGTCTCCGTCACAGCGAACAGCTTGTGGTGGAGCACAAAGACACCGCCGCCGTCTATGGTTCCGGCGCGCTGGAAGTCTTCGCCACCCCCGCAATGATCGCCCTCATGGAAAAGACCTGCCTCATGGCCGTCTGCGACAAAATCGGTGAAGGCAACACCACCGTCGGCATCGCCGTCAACATCAAGCACCTGAAAGCCAGTCCCGTGGGCGTCGCTATCCGCTGCGACGCCGAACTCACCGAAGTGGATCGCCGCCGCCTCGTCTTCGAGGTGAAATGCTTCGAAGGGGAGACCCTGATCGGCGAAGGCATCCACGAACGGTTCGTAGTGGACAGCGCAAAGTTCATGGGGAAATTCTAGGGCGCAATCTACGGCGGCTCCACATGAGGGATGGTGACGGCACTACACCCGTGCACAATCTTCTCCCCGACACTGCACCCCAAGCACCGCTTCCTCGAACAATACTGGTCGAAAAGCTCTATCTGCGCCTGCGAATCGTACGCACTACGATGCGGGAACGGGCTGTCAACAAAGGTTCTAGTCGTCTTATTATCTTCGTAGTCAACGTGTTCCAGCAGGGATAGCGCCGCCTCCTGCATCGGCTCGTCGCCATTGAAACGGGCATAGAAGAATCGCATCGGCACCACCGTGTTGATAATCAGCGAGTTCACAATAGCCGTACCCATTCCGGATGCGTGCCGCGAAGTCGGTTTCCCAAACTGGTAGTGCGTCTGCCAATACTCGTCGGGGGCCACCGAAAGCCACGTGCGCAACCCTTGCATATTGGTCCGCAACACCTTGTCAGCAAGGGCGTTGCCAGTCTCGAACAACATTTGGGCGAACTGTGCAAGCCGGAGCGTCGGGAAGTTCTGCGGACGCAAGCGCAGCCAGTTCCATTGGTGCGCCCCGATGGACGTGAGCCGGTACTTGTAGCGCAGATAGTCATATTCGTAACGCAACTTTTCCGTGTAATCCTCACGATCCGCCAAATCCAACATTCCCGACTGTCCATACACGAGTGCATACACCTGTAGCCGCGAGGCGAGGTGCGCCCGCACAACCCGATACGGCAAACTCTGCGCCAGCAATTCAAACGCTGTGCCGTTCTTCTTGCACCCGAAACCAATCGCCAGCACCCTGTATATCAGCTCGTTCCAATCTTTCTGACAAGCATCTAGAATATGTTGGAACTCAACCTGCCGACGCAACATCCGCTCCAACAAACATCCCGACAGCTGATTGTGGATTACCAGCGGTTCCACCGTTGAGAGACGACCCCGGCAAAGCAGCATGTCGGGCACACTCATCAACGACTCATAACGGGCGAACATCGCCTGCGGAATCAGCCCTTTGAGCTCCAACGTCGGAACAAGTTCATTTTCATCCAGTTGAATCTCCATATCGTGTTCATAGACCACGTGAAGCACCACGGACTTGTATTTGTCGTCATACTGATGGTGGTGCCGCAGCCAGTCGGAACTTCGGCAATGAATCTCCACACTTCCAACCCAGCGCACATCATCAATCGTGACGACAGCTTGCAGAAAATCAGGACCCGCATCGTGGTTATGATATCCAGGGAAAATAACGCTGACGGTCTGTCCGTCAGTGGTTTTCGCTTTCAAAAAGTCGAAGTGGCGATGCTGCCATACATAGTGCAAAAATTCTTCTTTCATTTTCTAGTGGTTTAGTTTTTTTTGCAAAAGGTCATGATTGATCCCTAACTTTTTGCTCAAGTTCTGCCATTCGGGCTTTCAGTTCGTTTATCTCGTCAGTTCTGTCGCTTTCCCGCGTCACCGTATGCTTGAACTTCAGCATCGCAAGGTTCAACTCAAAAGATGTCTCGCTGCTTCTCTTAGGGAGCATGTCGCACAGGAGACCGTCAATTAACTCACCACCGCGCTGCTGTAGAGACGAAGCCTGCTGCGCATCGGCAGCGGGAAGCGCCACCAACACCTGCGACAGCTCCCGCAATTTCGCGTATGCTTCCACAATGGCGATAGTTGTCTCAACGGCCTTCGGACTCTTCAAAATTGTAGCCAGCATATAAAGTCCTTTTTCTGTAAAAACTTTTGGATAGTGAGGGGAGAACTTCAAGTCCATGAGGTGGTGGAAATTTTCCACCACCTCTGATTTCTCATCTGCAGTCAATTCCATGATATACCCCTCTGGAAACTTGTTTGGGTTGTTCCTGACCGCCTTGTTTATGTCGCGTGTCTCCACGCCATACAGTTCTGCCACATCGGCATCGACTATCACCTGCTGTCCACGCAAGGTGATGATTTTCTCTTTTACTTCTTCAATGTTACTCATTGGTTTGGGTTTAAGGGTTAAAATTTTGTTTAGTTCGAGGAAGGGAGACGCCCTTCTACTTATTGTATACAATATCCTTATCAATAGGGGTAGCACTATTCCTAACGACTCCGTGCGGCATTCCTGCCGCAGCTCCTTATTGAACCTTGCAAAGATACAACAGAAAAATGCGTTTGTCAAGCATTTTAAAAAATTTATTATCGTCTGCAATTCAGCAAGTTGCAAAATTTCCGTTAACTATTCAAGGCCGAATAGTTAATTTTCAAAAGAACATTTCGCAGAAAAATGTTATCTTTGCCGCGACTTTAGTATTCACAGACAAAATAAAGAAAGAAATGAAAACGGAAAAGCAGCTGCAGGGGTTCGCAGGCGAGGACATGGCCGTAAACCTCTTACTTCAAAAAGGTTACAGAATTCTGGAACGCAACTGGCGCTGCGGACATTTAGAGGTGGACATTGTCGCGGAAAACGACGACTGTCTCGTCATTGTAGAGGTGAAAACGCGCAAAAGTACCGCCTTTGGGGAGCCGGAGGTGTTTGTAGACAGGCAGAAACAGCAGCGTCTCATCCGAGCCGCCATGTACTACGCCAAGTTCAAGTGTGTGACCAAGGAAATCCGGTTTGACGTCGTCTCTGTGGTCAACAGTCCTGAATGCCAGGAGATCAACCACATTGAGAATGCTTTCAAACCCAGGTGGTAAAAAAAAGGAAAACCCGTAAGCCGGGTTCTGTTTTGTGTTGTCATTTATCTCGGGCCTGCGTCGCCGCAGGTCTCTATCAACCTACCCTCCGGGTCGGACGAGCAGCCCTCAAGCCCCGGTTTATTTGGTCTTTCAACCCATAAGGTTTACCCCCGCCGGCATCACTGACGGCGGCGTGAGCTCTTACCTCGCGTTTTCACCCTTACCCACCAAAGCGGGCGGTATCGTTTCTGTGGCACTGTCTGTCACGCTTGCGCGCGCCTTCCCGTTAGGAAGTATGGTGCTCTGCGTTGCCCGGACTTTCCTCAGCCTTGCGGCCGCGACAACTCGGTTTTCCTTTTTTCAATTTACGACTGTAGAGACGCACCGTAGCACGTCTCTACATTATTTCCATGTCCGTAAAGACGCAAGACCATGCGTCCCTACAACCTGTTATTAATAATTCAGCGTCACCGGCATGATGAGCATCAGCACATCCTCGTTCTCATCGTGCTGGGTGGCCGGCGTGATGAGAGCGGCGCGGGACGGCTTCGAGAACGACATCTGAATGGTCTCGGCATCCAAATTCTCGACCATCTCACGAAGGAAACGGGAGTTGAAACCGATTTCCATCGGCTCGCCGACATACTCGCACTGGATATTCTCCGCACCCTTGTAGGAAAAGTCCATATCCTCAGCCGTCATGTTCAGACCGGTCTCCCCGAGAGAGAGGCGCACCTGGAAGGTCGACTGGCTGGAATAGATGCCCAAACGACGGATAGACTTCAAGAACTCATCCCTTCCGATAGTCAAGATTTTGGGATTATCTTTCGGAATAACTTGCTCGTAATTAGGATATTTACCTTCCTTCAAGGACGAATAGAGCTCCACATTGCCAAACACAAAACGAATGTGGTGGGTCGTCTGAGAATAATCAATGTGCACAGTGTCCGTATAGTTGGTCAGCACATTTTTGAGATGCGCAAGGGGTTTCTTCGGCAGGATGAGCGAAGAAAAATCCTCCGTTTTGACCTCCGTATTGCGATAGCGCACAAGCTTGTGGGCATCGGTGGCCACAAACGTCACACAGTCGGAGGAGAGTTCGCAAAGAACACCCATCATGTTCGGACGCAACTCGTCGTTACCGGTGGCGAAAATCGTTTTGCTGATGGCGCGTTGCAGCACAGTGGCGCGGATGTCGAAACTCTGAGGCTCCTGAATCGGCTTGACCTGCGGATACTCGTCGCTCGGGAAACAGGGAGCGCCATACTCACCGTTGGCCGACGTAAACTTCACGATGTTGTTCTCCGTATCGATGGCAAACACCAGCGGCATGTCCGGCATGAGTTTCAGTGTCTCAAGCAGAATCTTGGCGGGCACTGCAACTGACCCTTCGCCTTCCACATTCTCCAGTTCGATGACGGATGTCATGGTGGACTCCAAGTCAGACGCCGTGAGTTTCAGCTGATTACCTTCAATAGTCACCAAGAAATTGTCTAAGATGGGCATGGTGCTGTTCGATCCCATCACGCCACTAATGGCACTTAAATTGCGATACAACAAGTCGCTCGATACGATGAATTTCATATAGTTTTTCAATTTTATTTCAAACGGCAAAAATACGTAAAATATGGATATGCGCGGATTAGGAATTTTCGTTCCTAATCCGAACCATCTCCTCCAATTCGGCATACCACTCCTCACCATATTTGGCGATCAGCGGTTCTCGGAGGAATTGATATACAGGCAGTTTCAGGCGGTTACCGTTCTCCACCGCCGTCTTGCATATGGACCAGTGGTCGTAGTTCAACGCTTCATACTCCCCCACCCTGCTAACCCGTATGGGATACAAGTAGCAGGAAATCGGCTTGCGAAACGGAATCTCCCCGTTGCGAAAGCACTTCTCGATGGCGCATTTGGCAATGCCATCCTCGAAACAGACGTACGCGCAGGCGTTGTTGCTCGCCATCAAAGGAGTATCAAACGAGTCACCACCGGTAAAAACGAAAGTGCCGCCGTTTTCGACAACGGCGACACCTTCTTCGGTCATATACTTTTGAAAATCAGGGTAATTGTCCTCAATTTCAGCCACTTCCTCTGGTGTTATCGGCGCTCCGAGGTCACCATCCACGCAACAAGAGCCTTGACACTGCGCAATATCGCAGCAGAAACACTTGTCGATCAGTTCTTCCGAAACGAGAACATTCCCTACAATCAGCATCGTATCCAACGGTTAGCCAAGACGTTTGAACTGGCAGGTGAAGTGGCGCATCAGCTCGGCCTCCCAAGTGATTTCCAGACCGCGCTTAATGGTGTCGCGACGGTCGTAGACGTTCTTGAGGGCAGCGGCGATGACGTCCATGTGGTTGTTGGTGTAGACGCGGCGCGGGATACAGAGACGCACGAAGTCGTTGCCTCCGAAGCGGTTCTCGCGGGTCACAGGGTCGCGGTCAGCCAACACATAGCCGATCTCGCAGGCACGGATACCGGCCTCCAAATAGAGCTCGCAGGTGAGCGTCTGGGCAGGAAACTCCTCCTTCGGGATGTTCGTTAACACCTTGTCCGCATCCACGAAGATGGCGTGGCCACCGGCAGGACGCTGGTAAGGAATGCCGTATTCATCCAACTTATCTGCCAGATACTGAACCTGTTTGACGCGCGTCTCAACCATATCGAACTCAATGTTTTCCTTCAGACCGACGGCCAAGCAGTCCATGTCGCGACCATTCATACCGCCGTAGGTCAGGAAGCCCTCGAACGGGATGCAGAACAACTTGGCACCTTCGTACCAGTCCTGCTTGTTGGTGGCGATGAAACCGCCCATATTGACCAGACCGTCTTTCTTGGCACTCATGGTCATGCTGTCGGCATAGCTGAACATCTCAAGGGCGATTTCCTTCAGCGTCTTGTTCTCGTAACCTTTCTCGCGGGTCTTGATGAAATAGCAGTTCTCAATGAAACGGGCGCTGTCGATGTTGACCGGTACGCCGTATTTATGGCAGAGCTCGCAGGTCTCGCGAATGTTCTGCATGCTAACCGGCTGACCACCAACAGTGTTGTTGGTAACGGTAAGCACCATGAACGGCACGTTGCCCTTGTTCTCTTGGAGCACCTTCTCCAGCTTCTCCAAGCTGACGTTGCCCTTGAACGGAACCTCTAACTGAGTGTCGTAAGCCTCAGGCACCGTCACATCAATAGCGAAGGCCTTGCGGCTCTCGATGTGGCCCTTCGTGGTGTCGAAGTGGGCATTGCCCGGGACAACCATGCCGGGTTTCACGAGATAGCTGAACAGCACATTCTCAGCAGCACGGCCTTGGTGAGTCGGGATAACGTATTCGAAACCAGTCAACTCAGTGATAGTGTCTTTCATGTGATAGAACGAGCGGGCACCGCCATAGCTCTCGTCACCCATCATCATCGCACTCCACTGACGGTCGCTCAAAGCGCCCGTACCGGAGTCGGTCAACAGGTCAATATAGACATAGTCGCTCTTCAGCATGAAAATGTTGTTGTGGGCTTCAAGGAGCCACTTTTCTCTTTCTTCTCTTGTGGATTTCTTGATGGGTTCCACCATCTTGATTTTCCACGCTTCTGCAAATGGTAATTCCATAAGATATTATTTGATTATTAATTTGTTTAATTGTTAAGTGTTCTAAAAATCAGTGCACTAATACGCTTGCGTCCTTGCCAAAGAGCCGTCCTCATTATAGAAACGCCATTCTCCGGTTTTCACACCGTGGTTATAAACACCTGTATATCTGACGTTTCCATTAGAGTAGTAAACCGTATAGCGACCTTCCTCCTTGCCGTTTTCATAGAAAGCCTTTGTCTGTACAGTGCCGTCGGGGAAATAGGCGTACCAAAGACCGTCACGATTGTCCCCATCGCGGTTACCGTCAATATACTTCTGCTTATTCTCGTAGAAATGAGTCTCGTGCGCGATCTCGTCTGTCGGATTGCCAAGGCTGTCCAACACGTAGTAAACCACCACCTTAGGCGATTCATCCTCGTAACGTTTCATCTCCACGCGACCATACAGCGAATCGACGAAATCGATGGGCGGGAAAACGTGCAGGCTATCCAAGAAGGCCTGCTCGTCGGCAACGGCTTGCTTCTTTTGGTTGTGGTTGGTGATAGCCAGAAAGGCCAGCGCCGCCCCCAAAAGCCCGAACGCCACAATTAGCAGCACAATATGCTGTGTACCAAAAGGTTTTGTTTCTTTCTCCATGTTATATTCCTTCCGTCTTTTGTGGAGCCGCGACCTGTCACGTCTCTACAAGAATCATTTCTTTTTCTTCTTAAACGACTTGTTCAACTCCATGAGCACCTCTTGGGTGATGTCGTGAGCAGGATCCGCATACAGCAGTTGGCTTCCTCCGCTGCCTTGATAGGCAAAAATGTAAGAAGCATTATATGAAGCATTTACCCGCTTCGCAGCGGCAAGAAGTGAATCATTCATCTGCTGCTGCGCGGCGATATAGCGAGCCTCCAACGACTCCAATGCCTGGGCATAGTCGCTCTGCAGACGGGAGCTTTCCTCCTCCAGGCTCTGCTGGGCGTACTGCGCTTGTTGCGGGGTCAGCGAGCCGGAACTGTAGTTCTGCTGGAAATTGGCAAGTTTCTGCTCCAGCGCCTTCTGCCGGTTCTGGAACACCACGGCCTGTTTCTGTTTGTCCGCGTCGATACTGTCCGTCAAAATCTTAATCAACTCATAGTGCTCGTTGATGGTGTCTATATTGATGTAGACAATTTCGCCGTTGCCGACTTCCGCTGGTTTTTCAATGACGGCGGTCTTTTTCCCGTTGCCGGCGAAATGCAGGATAAACAGCGCAATCACAGCCGCAGCTAACAATCCCTCCAAAATCCAGTGCGCCATCTGGCAGTTACACTTTTTCTCGCAAGACTTGGGCTCTTCCGCAGGAATAGACTCCGGCTCCGGTTTTTGCGCCACCTGTTCAGCAGCTTCCGCCACCGTTTCCTCTTTCGTGACGGCTTGTTCAACTTCTTGTTTCACCTCTTCGGAAACCGTTTCCTGAGGATCATTCACAATTTCTTCGTTCTCTTCCATCATATTCTAAATTATTAATTCAGCATTCAACATTCAGCATTCTTAATTTCCTACATCCGACAGGTATTTGATACGCATAATTCGGATCTCCTCCATCGTGTACTCGTCTTCGCCGAGTTCGCGCAACGCCTCTTCAGCGGAGTCGGAGTCAGCGTTGGCAAAATAGTCAATGATGTCCTCCTGATGGTAGGGTTCAATCTCTTCATCAATATAGTAGGAGATGTCGATTTTCGCGCCGGACGCCACAATGTGTTCGATTTCGGTCAGCAGCTCATCCATGTCCAAGCCCTTGGCAATGGCGATGTCCTCGAAGCTGATCTTGTGGTCAATACCCTGAATGATAAAGAGTTTGTTGGCCGATTTCTTGGCTACAGTCTTCAGCACAAAGTCCTGCGGACGGTCGATTTCGTTCTCCTCGACATACTTCTTGATGAGTTCAATGAAACGGCGGCCATACTTCTGTGCCTTGCCCGGGCCCACGCCGGTCACGCGCGTCATCTCCTCCATCGTGATGGGGTACTGGATGCACATGTCCTCCAATGACGGATCCTGGAAGATAATGAACGGCGGGAGGTTTTCCTCCTTGGAGATGGTCTTGCGGAGGTCTTTGAGCAGGCTAAAGAGCACCGTGTCAAAGGCATCCTCGACATTTCCTGCGACGGCATCCACCGCTTCGTCCTCATCCTCGTCCTCTTCGGAGACGGGCTTTATCGCCATGATTGGATACGGATTTGTCATATATTTCTTACCTTTATCCGTTATCTTCAGAAGGCCGTAATTCTCAATGTCTTTGGCAATTAGATTGTCAAAAATGGCAACACGGATAACATTGGACCAGAACTTTTCGTCGTAGTCCATGCCTTCGCCGAACTGTTTGAGCTTCTCGTGATGGAACTTCAGGATGGACGTCGTTTTATTGCCGTGGATAATGTCCACAATCTGGTCTTCCTTAAACTGCTGTTTCACAGCCTGCACGACTTCCAACATAAGCTGAATCTGTTCGGAAGCATCCATTTTGGGTTTCGGATGGTTGCAATTGTCGCAGTTGTGGCAATTCTCCTCCAAATAATTCTCGCCGAAGTAGTGGAGAAGGTGTTTGCGGCGGCAGTTGGTGGATTCGGCGTAGGAAGCCGTCTCCGCGAGGAGCTGTTTCACGATTTCCTGCTCAGAAACAGACTTCTTGGCGGAGAATTTCTCCAGTTTGTTGAGATCTTTGGGGTCATAGAAGGCGATACAGAGGCCTTCACCGTCGTCACGGCCAGCGCGCCCAGTCTCTTGGTAATAGCCTTCTAGACTCTTCGGCATGTCGTAGTGAATCACAAAACGCACGTCGGGTTTGTCGATACCCATGCCGAACGCGATGGTGGCTACGATGATTTCGGCCTTCTCCATCAGGAAGTCGTCCTGGTTCTGCACGCGGGTTTTGGAATCCAAACCGGCATGGTAGGGCAATGCCCGGATGCCGTTTTCCTGAAGCAGCACGGCCAGTTCCTCCACTTTCTTGCGACTCAGGCAGTAAATGATGCCCGACTTGCCGGGATGGTTCTTAATAAACTTAACCACCTCTTTATCAACATCTTTGTTCTTTTCACGAATCTCATAGTAAAGGTTCGGGCGGTTGAACGAGGAGATGAAGACTTCGGCCTTTTCCATGCCAAGGTTCTTCTGGATATCGCTCTGCACCTTGGGTGTGGCGGTCGCGGTCAGCGCAATCACCGGCACATCTTTTCCGATCTGTTGGATGATTTTGCGGATGTTGCGGTACTCCGGACGGAAGTCATGGCCCCATTCCGAGATACAGTGCGCCTCGTCAATGGCGTAGAACGAGATGTTAATATCCTGGAAGAAATTCACGTTTTCCTCTTTTGTCAGGGATTCGGGCGCGACATAGAGCAGTTTGGTCTTGCCGGAAACGATGTCGTTTCGCACCTCCGTAATCTCGGCTTTGTTGAGGGAGGAGTTGAGGAAGTGCGCGATGCCGCGGTCGGTGCCAAACGTGCGGATGGCGTCCACCTGGTTCTTCATCAGCGCAAT
>Ga0265299_10001873_pt1 | contig 22665 bp, 18 predicted proteins | sample AusTroGonzalo_MG_4_FD_193485 | JGI IMG/M metagenome (GOLD analysis project Ga0265299, IMG submission 193485) | Bovine rumen microbial communities from tropical cattle in Woodstock, Queensland, Australia - Gonzalo_02 | ecosystem: Host-associated > Mammals > Digestive system > Stomach > Rumen ... | reverse complement strand
ATGGACAAGGAAGGCTTCGGCAACTGCACGAACCTTTACGAATGCCAGGCTGCCTGCCCGAAGGGTATCACCGTGGATTACATCGCCAAGATGAACCGCGAATACCTCGGCGCTACAGTCACCTACGCCGAAAAGGTGTACGGCAAAGACTAACGAGGCGAGTGAAGCGGTCGCCAAGCGTGCTTGAGCGACCATTTCCGAGCCGAAGTTGTCTGCGCTTAAGCCCGTAGGGCGCAAGCGCAACGATTAATCCTAATCGCCTTTAGCAAAAAGGACCGCAGAAATGCGGCCCTTTTTTGTATACAAAAGAAATATTGAAAAACTTCAAGCGGCTCTACGTTTTCTCATATTTGCGAGCCGTCATAAACAGCTCCAGTTGCAAGCAGAATCCGTTCATTGCCGGGAGCAGATACCCAACCGTCGATCCGACAATGATGGCAAGTGGCATCAGCGATAAATCTGTTCCACAGGCCGAGAAAAGAATCGGCAATACAGCGAAGGCTGAACCCGGAATGGGAGGTGCTGCGATAGCGACGATCACAGAAACGAATATGAGTTTTGTCAGCGTGATGGGATCGATTGGCCCGACACTTATGGCGGCTAGTCCCCACGCGATTGAACCGAGCATGATTGCGCCATTCGGCATGTAGAAGACGACTCCGAAGGGGAGCCCGAAATCGACCAGTCGATTGTCAATGCCCCATTTTTCTTTGCAGCATTTTATGCTTTCTGGTAATGCCGCCACTTGAGAACTTGTTGTCAGGTTTATGAGAAGAGAGGGTAATTGGGCTTCAAATAATGCTTTAAATGGAACTTTGGTGACTATAAGAGCCCTGATGATTGTAATACCGATTGTGATTGCGGCTCCGACCAAGGAAATAATCACAATTTTTGAAACATCCGTTAGCTTGGAAAGATCGTTGCTGAGAAGAATGTTTGAAAATCCAAAATAAACAAGCAACGGAAGAAGCTTGCATACAATGAGCATCATGCGATTAATGAGCGTACTTGTTTCTTCAAAAATTTTGCGTATCCGTTCAATCTTGTCCCCAAGCCCGAGCATCACGATACCGACAAATATGGCAATGACAATCACCTGCATATCATTGTCGATTGTAAATGGAGCAAGAAGGTTTCCTGGGAAAATATCTAGAACAAGCGTAAGGATATCGGAAAAAACATTTTTCCCGTCTATGGAGCCCTTGAGTGTTGCAAGCCCCATGGGAAGCCCTACGATCAGCATGGCGATCATGGCGATTCCATAAGTGGCCATCATGCGCTTGACCAATTTTCCACCGAATTTCCCTAATGATGAAAGATCCCCAAGACCGACAATGCCCATGACTACGGCGCAGAATACCAAAGGCGTTGCAAGCGCCGAAAACAACGAGGTCATTTTATAAAAGATACCGCTGATGGCGACGGTCAGGTATTTTTCACGAACGACTTCTGGCAGCATTGCGGCTATAAGCCAAGTCATTACCGAAAGTATCGTTGCGATAAGGATGTTTATCAGCATTGCGTTTTTTCTTGGCAAAAGCGGTGCTGGTATAAAAACAACATTCAGATTCGGACCTTCGCGATATGTGTAGCGGGGGTTGACATTCATTTTCGCAAGCATGTCATAGGCTTCGGACATATCTGACTCGATGTTCAGTGGATTATGCCTGACTCCGCACTGTGTGATCTCAAAATCTATGCCACTAAGCTTTCGAATCCCTCTTATACGACAAGGGGTTTCCGTTCCATAAGTCTCGCGAAAACGTAGAAGGATTTCTTCGATGGTTAGACGGAGTTTTGTCGTGTCTCCCGCTCGATTTTTCGCAATAGCAAGATATGCTTCTATAGCTCTTTCGGACCAGTCGTCAATAACCTCGTCTGTGAGGCATTTTTTTTCCTGAAAAAAGAACATAATATTTTCTCCAATCTTCTTTCAACCTAAAGCGGCATGTAATAGCCACAAAAAGGTATTCCCTTGGAATATACCTTTATTTAGCAGAATAAACATATTTATAGTTCATTTTTGGCTCCCCCTTTTTGCTAATTTTGAGCCGAAAACAAAAAAAGGAGCGTTCTTGTGAAGCTTTTTAAGCGTATCGCTATTATCGCATGTGCTGCTGCCGTTCTCTTTGGCTGCAACGATCAAAAGTCCGAATCCAATGCCGATGAATCCCTCAACAAGGTCAAGGCTGCCGGCGTGTTCGTGCTCGGCCTCGACGATTCCTTCCCGCCGATGGGCTTCCGCGACAAGGACAACAACATCATCGGTTTCGATATCGACCTTGCGACGGAAGTTTGCGCCCGTCTCGGCTTAAAGCTCAAGACGCAGCCGATCTCCTGGGACGCCAAGGAACAGGAACTGAATACCGGCAAGATCGACTGCATCTGGAACGGCATGAGCGTCGATTCCGCACGTGCAAAGGCGATGAACTTGAGCGACGCTTACCTCAAGAACCGCATGATCTTCACGGTGAAGGACAAGTCCCTCGCAACGCTCGCTTCTCTCGCTGGCAAGAAGATTGCCGTGCAGAACGGTTCTACCGCCCAGAAGTTGCTCGACGCTTCTGACGCAGGCAAGGCCGCCAAGGAAATCGTCCCGTTTGACGACAACCAGACTGCTCTTATGGACTTGGACAAGGGCGGTGTCGATGCCGTGTTCCTCGACGAAATCGTCGCCAAGTACTGGATTGTGACGAATGGCAAGGATTACACCGTTCTCGAAGAAGGCCTTTCCGACGAAGTCTACGCCGTAGGCTTCCGCAAAAAGGACCAAGCTCTCCGTGATGCCGTGAACAGCACGCTTGCCGCCATGAAGGCCGATGGCAAGTTCGCTGAAATCTCCGCCAAGTGGTTCGGCAAATAGGTGTGAACTCGCTCCCGTGAGGGAGCTTTGAGTTATGAGGTCGGCGCGGGGCGCCTTTGAGTTTTTATGTCTGATTTGAATTCCTTACTTCCGATTCTCTGGGGTGGCTTCTGCACGACGCTTGCCATCTTTGCGCTCACGCTCCTCTTCTCGATACCGCTGGGGCTTCTCGTGGCGGTCCTCAAGATGAGCCGTTACCGCATTATCCGTTACCCGGTTTCGTTCTACATCTCGGTCATGCGCGGTACTCCGTTGCTCCTGCAGATCGTGGCGATTTACTTCGGTTCGTATTACCTTTCGGAATACACGGGAATTCAGTTTTCGTTTGACCGCTTCCCGGCGGTGATTGTCGCATTCTCGATCAACTACGCGGCTTACTTTGCCGAAATCTTCCGTGGCGGAATCCAGTCGATTCCCAAGGGGCAGTACGAGGCGGCTGCCATGCTCGGCCTTACCCGCGGCCAGACGTTCTACCGCATTATTCTTCCGCAGGTTGTCAAGCGTGTCGTGCCTGCGAGTGCAAACGAAGTCATCACGCTTGTGAAGGACACGTCCTTGGCGCAGGTGATTGCCGTGACGGAACTCTTTGCGCTTGCCAAAAAGCAGCAGGCCGCATACGCCAGTATTTATCCGCTATTCGTTGCGGGTATCTTCTATTACGTCGCGAATCTTCTTTTGAGCGTGCTGTTCGCTTACGTTGAACGCAAGCTGAATTACTACAAGTGAGGTGTAGAATGGAAAATGTGAAAAAATCTTCTGCTCCAATTCTTGAAGTAAAGCACCTGAAAAAGTCTTTCGGCGACTTGCAAGTGCTCAAGGATATTTCGCTCGACCTCAATGCGGGCGAAGTGCTTTCGATTATCGGCCCTTCGGGCTCCGGTAAAAGTACGCTCCTCCGTTGCCTCACACAGCTCGAAACGTTCGAAGCGGGCGAGGTCAAGGTCAACGGCAAGGACATGGTCACTCCGGTTCCCGGCAAGGAAGGGAAAATCAAGTACGCCCCGACAAAAGTCTTGCGCGAAATCCGCCTTTCGACGGGCCTCGTTTTCCAGAACTTTAATTTGTTCCCGCATTTGACGGTACTCCAGAACTTGACGCTTGCGCCGATCCGTGTACTCGGTGTTCCGCGCGAAAAAGCCCGTGCGACCGGTCGCCGTCTGCTCAAGGAAATGGGACTCGAAGGCAAGGAAAAGTCTTACCCGTGCGAACTCAGCGGTGGCCAGCAACAGCGTGTGTCCATTGCCCGCGCCTTGGCGTTAAAGCCGAAGATCCTCTTCTTTGACGAACCGACCAGCGCCTTGGACCCGGAACTGACAGGCGAAGTGCTCAAGATTATCAAGCAACTTGCCGAAGAACACATGACGATGGTCATCGTGACGCACGAAATGGCTTTTGCCCGCGATGTGGCGAACAAGGTCATTTTTATGGACAAAGGTGTCGTCGTGGAACAGGGAACGCCTGACTTTGTGTTCAATCAGTCCGAGAACAAGCGCTTGGCGTCTTTCTTGAAGCGCTTTTCTAGGTCGTAGTATTTAATTACAACACTTTTTCTTAATTATTTGTTAGGAATTGTGGAATGTTGTCCTACTTTTTTTGTATTTTATCCCTCACAAACGAAAAAATCATGTTTTTGAAGGAGTACCTATGAAAAAAGTTATCCTGGCTTCTGCTATTGCCATGATGTGCTTGAGCGCCAATGCTTTTGCCGAAGATGATGGCTACGGCAACGACATTCCGGCTGCAAGAGTCGAAGGCACCGTCGATGACGGCTATGGCAACAAGCTTCCGTCGAATGAACCGGAATACAAGAGCTTTGAAGAAGCCCGTTCTTCTTCGAGAGGTCAGAGCCCGTCGTTCAATATCGGTGGCCATATCGGTTTCGGTTTCGGCTCGTTCTGGGATTACCCGACGAACGAATATGTGCTTGAAGCCATTGGTAAAAACGAATGGATCAACATTTCCTTTGATTTTGGTGGCCTCATCAGATACCGCTTCAACAACATGATCAGTGTTGTTCCAGAATTGAACTTTGGCTTTACGGTTGCCCAGAGAGAAGTCGGCCGTGGCTATAACTGGTTCTATCAGGACTACAAGGTCGAAGAAACTCGCGTTCTTGTCAACTTGAACGTCCCTGTAACCGTTCGCTTTAACCCGGTGCCGTTCTTCTATCTCGAAGCCGGTGCTCGCGTCAACTTCAACTTGGGTACGTCTCATTCCTTGGATTTGTATGATGACAACGGCAATGCACTCAAGACCTACGACAAGTACGGTAACATTGTCGACGCCAGCGTAGAATTGGACAAGTGGGAAGTGAATTCCTTTGTTCCGTCCATCATTGGTGGTATCGGTGGTACAATCAAGGTCGCTGGTCGTGATATGGACTTGGGCCTTCGTGTGATTGTGGATGTCGCTGGCATCGAAAAGGATGACAAGATTATCTTCTTCGATGAAGAGGCCGATCAGTATCTTACGAATAATGGTGGCTTGGTTATGCTCGAAAACAAGACCAAAATGCTTGCCGTCCAGTTCGTCATGAACTACTACCTCTTCTAATTGATTGAAGACTTTCTAATTCGGAAACGCTCCTTTCAAGGGGGCGTTTTTTTTGTAATCCATTTTTTATCAAAAAGTTCGAGACAAAATCCTGAAAAAAGCGTGTTTATATAGTAGGAAGCTTTTTTAGGAGAAAATATCGATGAACCATAGCTTGGTGACACTTTTTGCTAAGCCCGAATACAATCTGATGCCTCGTGAAAAACTGGAATATGCCGGGGTAGGGGCCTTGAGTAACGAGGAACTGTTGGCCATTATTCTTGGGAGCGGTAGCCATGAATGCGATGTCTTTGAACTGTCGCGGAACTTGGCCGATTTCTTGTCGACTGAAACATCGGTCCCGTCGTTGGCGCGCCTCAGGAGCATTCGCGGGTTGGGGAAGGTCAAGGCGTCGCAGATTTTGGCGTGCTTGGAACTCTCGGGACGTTTTATCTTGAGCGACAAGGCGATTCCTGTTTCGGCGCCTGAGGACGTTTTATCGCGTGTGGCGTACATGAAGTATGAATCGCAAGAACACTTGGTCGTGATAACTTTGAATTCCGCGAACTATATCATTCGTGTACACGAACTCACGACGGGGCTAGTCAATCAGACTCCGGTGCATCCTCGCGAAGCGTTTGCGCTTGCGATCGAAGACCGTGCGGTATCCGTCATTTTTGTGCATAACCATCCGTCCGGTTCGCTGGAGCCGAGCCCTGAAGATATGTCTATTACGCGGGTTCTCTGTGCATCAGGGAAAATTTTGCAGATTCCTGTTCTCGATCATATCATTATTGGTCGGAGTGGTTTTACGAGTTTGTGTCGTCGCTATCCGGAAATCTTCGAAAGTACGTTTAGCAAGTGACTTATGTAAATCTTTTTTTATAAAACTGCGAAAAATAAAATGTATGTATTATTTATCCATTATTTTGAACACTAAAAATTGCGGACTTTTTTTTAAAGAGTTATATTTCATTTAAACAATTACTTGAATGACCTTTCCATCAAGGGTTGGTCTAAATAAGGAGACTCTATGAAACGAGTAGCAATGGGATTGGCCTTTGCTTTGGCGGTTTCCGCCTTTGCAGACCAACACGCCCAGACAATGAATAAGACTGCTTTTGGCGGCGTCAACAACACGCAGTCAGCACAGTCTCTTGGACATTCTAAACTTGTCTTCTCTGCTTTGGCTGATTACGCTTTCGGAAACAAGATGTTCCAGGCTATGCCCGAACGTAACATTCCTTATGCTGCAGAAAACAAGGCCACGAATCAGCAAGCTGAGATTGCTAACTACAAGGGTGTCTCTGCTTACGTCGGTCTCGCTATCGGTCTTTGGGATGTTATCGACTTCGGTGCTTCTTTGCCGATTTACGTGGACCAGTTCACAGGCAACGTGATGAACGCTGGCGATAACGTGTCTGCCGTTTTTGACGGTAACAAGAAGGGTTACATCGGTAACGTGAACTTGAACCTCAAGGCTCGCATCCCGCTTCCGTCTGATCAGCCGTTCGATATTGCTGCTTTCGCAAGCTATACTTTTAACACCTCCAAGAAGACTGAACAGGGTCTCTGGATTCGTAAACCGGAATACATCGGCAAGAATGGTATTGCTTACCCGTACGGCACCAACAAGTCCGTGTTCACGATTGGTGGCGCTATCACGATGGACCTTGCCAAGTCTGACCTTCCGGCATTCCTCCTCCACTTGAACGGTGGCTACCGCTATTCTACGGACAAGAACTACATGTCCTTCCCGTTTGCAAGTGCCGCTGCTGAATTCTACCTGTTGGACTTCTTGTCCTTCTTCGGTGAATTCTACATGGACTTCCAGTCTAAGGACTTTGATTGGAACCTGACTAAGGACGCTGCAGGTAATGAAACTAAGATCAAGGAAAAACTTGACATGAAGCAGGTTACCGCTGGTGCTGTGTTCCACACTCCGGTTGGTCTTGACATTCAGCTCGGTGCTTCCTTCTACGTTGGTAACAAGAACTACATCCACTACGTTGACGTTCTTCAGAGCGGTGGATACCCGGACGGTGTAAAGCTCACCAAGACCCGTATCAATCCGGACATGACTGTGTTCGGTGGCCTTACTTGGTCTGGCTTCCTCATGCCGCAGGACCGCGATGGCGACGGTGTGGTTGATGCTGAAGACCGCTGCCCGAACGACTACGGTCATCGTTTGAACCAGGGCTGCCCGATGGGCAATCCGGACTCCGACGAAGACGGTGTTTGCGATTCTTGGGTTTCCGAAAAGGGTATGCTTGATGAATTCCGCAATGTTTGCGAAGGCATCGACCAGTGCCCGAACGAAAAGGGTAATAACACCAATGGTTGCCCGTCTGACGATCCGGATGCCGATAAGGATGGCGTTTGCGATGGTTGGGTAAGCCAGAAGGGTCAGCTTGACCAGTTCAAGGATATTTGCGAAGGTATTGACCAGTGCCCGGCACAGGCTGGTACGCTCATGAACAACGGTTGCCCGGAAGACAATCCGGATCCGGATGGCGACGGTCTCTGCTCTCCGTGGGTCACCGACAAGAACAAGCTCGATCAGTATGCCGGCGTCTGCAAGGGCTACGACATGTGTCCGGGTGAAGCCGGTGCTGCTGCCAACAAGGGTTGTCCGTGGGATGATCCGGACTCTGACGGCGACGGCATGTGCGACGAATGGGTTGTTCAGAAGAAACTTGGCTACTACTTCGAAAAGGCTGCTGAAGACGAATCCGTTGCTAAGGAATGGTTCATCTCCAAGACCTGTAAGGGTCTCGACAAGTGCCCGCTCGAACACGGCCCGGCTGCAAATGATGGTTGTGCACTCCCGGATCCGGACCTTGATAAGGACGGCGTCTGCGATGCATGGGTCACCGAAAGAAATATGTTCAACCTCTTCGAAGGTGTTTGCGCTGGTCTCGACCGCTGCCCGACTGAAGCAGGTGACGATGGATTCGGATGCCCGAAGAAGAAGGTCGAAAAGCTCGAAGGTATCTCCTTCAAGAGCGGCTCTGCAACTGTCAACGCCAATGCTAAGAGAATCCTTAAGGGTGTCGCCCAGAAGCTCAAGGAAGACGAAGCCTATAAGGAACTCAAGATTGTGATCCAGGGTCATACCGATAACCGCGGTAAGGCTAAGAAGAACCTCAAGCTCTCTGACCGCCGTGCTAAGGCCGTTATGAAGCAGCTCACCAAGTTCGGTGTCGCTAAGGATCGCATCAAGGCTATCGGTCTCGGCTCTACCTGCCCGGTTGACGACAACTCCACGGCAGACGGTCGCGAAATGAACCGCCGTATTGAAATGCACTTCGTCACACCGGATAACGACGGTATGAAGTGCGAAAGCAACTACGTTGGTGACTAAGACCTGACTCTAAAGTCTTAAACCAAAAGCCCTGGGCAACCGCCCAGGGCTTTTTTTTACGTCATCCAGAGCGGCGATCACCGTGAAGGATCTAGTTACAATTCTTAGGTTCGAAGGAGTAGGATCTCGGGGTCGCCTTACACTCTGTCACCCCGGACACTGTTCCGGGGTCGCCTTTTCATCAGATTTCTAAATTATGCGCATGACAAAACTTGATGAAATTCTCTCTGCCAATAACTTCAGCAATCACGACCTCGTCGAAATGCTCCCCGTGAACTTGAACCACAAGATGGTGCAGAAGGCCCGCCTCGGCAAAAAGCCCGTGCCCAAGCATACACAGGACTTGATTTTGCAGGCTTTGAACAAGCTTTTGCAACAGAACGCCGCCGAAGTCGAAGGCAAGGTTGCCAAGCAGTACAAACGCGTGGATCTGTTTGAGAGCAATGAGGTCGCACTTTCGGAGCTTCGCACGAAATGAACTAAAAAATCTCTCGTCTCTCGACTCTCGCCTCTCGTCTATTTTATAAATTACAATCATGCAACAATACTTAGACCTTCTCCAAGATATTATTGACAATGGCGTGGACCGTTCAGACCGTACCGGCACTGGCACGCGTTCCGTTTTCGGCCGCCAGATTCGTTTTGACCTTTCCAAGGGCTTCCCGTGCCTCACGACCAAGAAGCTCCACCTGCGCAGCATCATTCATGAACTGCTGTGGTTCTTGAAGGGCGATACGAACATCAAGTATTTGCACGACAATAAGGTCACGATTTGGGACGAATGGGCCGACGAAAATGGCGACCTGGGTCCGGTCTATGGACACCAGTGGCGCAGCTGGCCGACTCCCGATGGCGGACACATCGACCAGATCGCAAACCTCATCAACAGCCTCAAGAACAATCCTGACTCTCGCCGTCACCTCGTTTGTGCTTGGAACGTCGCCGAAGTCGACAAGATGGCCTTGCCGCCTTGCCATTGCCTGTTCCAGTTCTACGTGGGCGGTGTGGGCGCAAGCGGCAAGCGTAAGCTCAGCTGCCAGCTTTACCAGCGCAGTGCAGACATGTTCCTTGGGGTGCCGTTCAATATCGCTTCTTACTCGCTCTTGACCATGATGATGGCTCAGGTTTGCGGCTACGAGGCTGGCGAATTTGTGCATACCTTTGGCGACCTTCACTTGTACAATAACCACTTTGACCAGGCTCGAGAACAGCTCTCGCGTGAACCGCGTGCTCTCCCGACAATGAAGGTCAATCCCGATGTGAAGGATTTGTTCGAATTCAAGTTCGAAGACTTTGAACTTGTCAATTACGATCCGTGGCCGACCATCAAGGCTCCGATTGCTGTTTAATGGAATCAAGCATTGACTTCATTGGCGATATTCATGGGCACTGCGATGAACTCGTAGCGCTCCTTGAAAAGCTGGGCTATTCTTATCGGGAAGGCGCCTATCGCTATCCAGGGAATGCCCGCATGGTCGTCTTTCTGGGCGACTACATCGACCGCGGGAGTCAAGTGCGCGAAACCGTGAACCTCGTGCGTGCTATGCGTGATGCGGGTTCCGCAGTAGCGTTGATGGGCAATCACGAGTTTAACGCCTTAAGTTTTTGGCAAGAGAATGGGCGTGGTGGGCGTGAAATCCATAGCGTTCATGGCAGCTACTTGCGTGAGCATACTTTTAACAAAGTAGCGATCCACGTGAAGACCGTCGAAAGCTATCGCGGTCGCAAAGCCGAGTTCATGGAAATGCTCGACTTTTTAAAGACGCTCCCGTTTTACTTGGAAACGGATGCGTTCCGTGCGCAGCATGCCTGTTTTGACTTGAAGTGCGCCGATATGCTCAAGGCTTTGAACATCCAGTCTTTTGCCGATGGCGACTTTGACGAACTCATTGCAAGAGCGAACGACAAGTATAACGAATACGGCGATTCGCTCTATTTCCCGATAAGTTTGTTCTTAAAGGGTCCGGAGATGGACCTGACCGATGGCATTACGTTCCGCGATGGGGAAGGCGTGCTTCGCAAGCGCACTCGCCTTTGCTGGTGGATTGATCCGAGAAATGCTAACTTGCGTGAACTGAGTTTTCAGCCGGGTGTAGAATTGCCGCCGGTTGACGTGCCTGCCGAAGTTCACAAGCGTGATTTTTATGGCGAAGATGAACGTCCGGTTTTCTTTGGGCATTATTGGTTGACAGGTCTCCCGGAACTTATTCGTGATAACGTCTGTTGCCTGGATTACAGCGTTGCCGGTTATCGTGGCGATGGCCGTCTTGCTGCTTACCGTTATGATGGCGAGCAGAAACTCGATTCTTCCAAGTTCGTCTGGGTCGACGCGAAGTAGGGGGTAGGTTTCAGGTATCTGGTTTCAGGGGGGTGTTTTTTGATGCTGTCTTTCTGGAGTATGGCGTAGCCGACGCGATAGGATCCATATGATTCTCTCGTCTTTCGTCTATAGGCCGAAGGCCGTTCTTTCGTCTAAAATCTATATTTGCATTATGTTACAATGGGATACGCTACTCTCTGCAACGCGTTACGGTCACCCGGCCGATCCGGATCCGAACCGTTCTGATTTTCATCGCGATTACGACCGCATCGTTTTTTCTACAGCTTTCCGTCGCCTTGGCCGCAAGACTCAAGTCCACCCGTTCTCGGTGAATGACCACGTCCACAGCCGACTCACGCACAGCCTTGAAGTTTCGAGCGTTGGCCGTAGCCTTGCGATTACGGTGTATCACCTGATTAAAAAGCACTTGCCGAAGTACGTGAACGAATATCAGTTCGGAACGATAGTGCAGTCGGCATGCTTGGCGCACGATATTGGAAACCCGCCGTTCGGTCACGCTGGCGAAGCCGCTATCCGCGAATGGTTCCGCAAAAATCGCAATTCGGCACCGATGTCCGAAATGAGCAAAAAAGAAATTGCGGACTTTGAAAACTTTGACGGCAACGCACAAGGCCATCGCATTTTGAGTAAGCTGGAATACCACTTCCTCGACGGTGGAATGCGCCTCACGTATGCCACAATCGGTTCCATGATCAAGTACCCGCGCCTTGCTTATTACGGCAACCCGACGAGCTTGTTCCAGACCGAAGCAGAACTCTACCGCGAAACGGCTGAAATCCTCGGAATCCCCGAAGTGAAAAATGGCGTGTGGGCCCGTCATCCGCTCGTGTACTTGATGGAAGCCGCCGACGATATCTGCTATTCCATTCTCGACGTCGAAGATGCTATTGAACTTGGCATCCTCACGTTCGGCGACGTGCGCAATATGTTCAGTTTCTTGTGCGGCCCCGAAGTCGACATCGACCGCGAATTCGAAGAAAACGGCCAGAACTTCAGAGACTTCCTCAGCAGCATCCGCGGACGCGCTATCCAGAACTTGATTGACGACGTGGCCGTCCTTTTTGTGAAGCATTACGATCAAATTATGGAAGGCACGCTCGATAAGCATTTGATTGACCTTTCCCGTTCCGATACGATGGAAGGCATCCGCATTGCTAAGCGCTTGGGTGTCGAACGCATTTACCCCGACCGTCGCAAGACCGAACTCGAAGTCGGTAGCTACACGACGCTCAGCACGGTGCTCGATGCGTTCATCAACGGTGTTTACGATTATCGCCAGAACGACCGCAATTCTTACCGCGCCAACCGAATTGTCCGCCTGATTGGGCAGGCAAAAATTGGCCAGAGCGTCACGACCGCCGAAGCCTACCACCAGGTGCTTGACTTTGTGAGCGGCATGACCGATAACTACGCGACATACTTGGCTCGTCAAATTGGCGGGCTTGCCATGGGCTATTAATGAACGTCGGCATTAGAAACGATTCTTCGAAAATCTGGCTGTTCGATTACGACCTGACGCTTTACGGCGAAGAAGAACGCTTTGTTTTAACATCTCTGGACCATCGCATTTCGCTGTTTGTGCAAAACGTGGTGGGCTGTGATTTCGAGACAGCGCACAAGGTCCGTACCGATTATCTGGAACGCTTTGGAACGACGCTTTCGGGACTGATGGCGCTTCACCATACGGACCCGGACGATTTCTTTGACTTTATTCATGAACCGGAATTTTTGACTTATCCGAAGGAATCGGCGGAAAAGTTGTCGCTATTGCAGAGCCTTGAAGGCCACCGCTTGGTGTTTACGAATGGGCGAGGCGACTGGAGCCGCGCTGGCATGGCGCACATGAAAATCGAATCCGCCATCGAAGACGTTTTTGACCTCAAGCTGATGAACTGGGAAGGAAAACCGCATGTGAGCGCTTATGAAAAAATCGAAAGATGGCTCAATGCGCTCAACTTGCTGCAAGACGAAAATTCTTTCGACAAGTCTCAAATCGTTTTGCTCGAAGATTCGCTCCGCAATTTGGAACCCGCTCATGAACGCGGCTGGACGACCGTTCTCGTGAATCCGAACATTCAGTCCCCGAGTTGGGTGGATTTTCACATCCCGCATTTACTAAATTTACGAGAGAAATTGATCTCTTCGGCTAATTCGACAAGCTCATCAACCGACTCAGGAACCTTGTAAGGTTGGAGAGCCCGTCGAACCAAACCACTAAACCATTAACCTCAAAGCCCGCTGTGGCGGGCGACCTCACGACTCATAGCTCATACCTCTAACATGCTCGACCTACTTTCCATGGAATTTATGCAGAACGCCCTTATCGCAGCGGTGCTTGTCGCGATCGCTTGCGGAGTCATGGGGACGTACGTCGTTGTCAACCGCCTGGTTTCACTTTCGGGCGGTGTGGCGCATGCTTCGTTCGGTGGAGTCGGGCTGGCTTGCTTTATCGGTTTTTCGCCGATGCTTGGCGCGCTTGGATTTGCGCTTGCTTGCGCGATGCTCATGGGTGCTCTCACGTGGCGTGACCGCAAACATGCGGATACGTTCATCGGCATTATCTGGGCGGCGGGTATGGCGCTTGGCGTGATTCTGACGGACCTTACGCCTGGTTACAGCGGCGAGATGATGAGTTTTTTGTTTGGTAGCCTCTTGACCGTGCCGACGGAACTGTTGTGGTGGATGGGGGCTTTGCTCGTGTTCATCTTGGGGGCGGTTTCGTTCTGCTACCGCAATTTCCTTTCGATCTCGTACGATCCGGAATTTGCCCGTGTCCGTGGCATTCCCGTGTTGAATTATTACATGCTCTTGATTGCGCTCATTGCGCTTACGGTCGTGATTGCCGTGCAGGCCGTGGGCATGATTCTTGTGATTGCGCTTTTGACGATTCCCGCATACATCGCGGAATCTTATGCAAAGAACCTGTTGCAGATGATGATCATTTCGGTCTTGGTCTCGCTCGTTCTCGTGGTCGCTGGGCTTTTGGTCGCCTGCCAGATGAATTTTGTCGTGGGCCCCACGATTATCGCAGGTGGAGTTGTCCTGTACTTGCTCAACTTTGCCGTAAAAAAGATTGTGAAAAAATAGGAGAGGGAAAATGTTTTCTTTACGCTTATCTGTAGCCTTAATGGTTTCGTTGCTTGCAACGTCGGCATTCTCTGCGGTGGCTCGTAACTCGTTCAACAACATGGACGTCAAAACGTCTTATTCCGAACTCATGCAAGAAAAGAACGCCCGTAACGATTCCCTGTTGCCGGCATTCGATGGCGACAAGGCCTTCGCCGAAGTCCTCCGCTTGAATCCGAAGTTCTGGAGCATGGGAAGCGCCTTGAACAAGGAAGAATCCCTCGTGACGAAGCTTCACGTCAATATGGTTTTTGTGGATGGTGTCCGCGAAGATCCGTTCTGCGAACTTGAAAAGAATGCCAAGAATACGGCTGACGAATGGAACGTGCGTATCGGCGTCGACTTTGTTTCGGGTGGCTCGAATACCGTTCACGTTCACGTGCAGCAATGCTTGGACTACGTTCGCGACCAGCTTGGTTACGCCATCAAGAAGGGTGACAAGATCGTGTACGTTCCGCCTAAGGAAACGCTTGAAAAAATCAAGAAGAGCGAAATCCCGGACGCTATCGACATTGATTTGCAGCAGACTCTCTTGAAGGCTCATGAAGATGTGAACCTCACCGGCAAGTGCCCCAAGGACATCGAAGCTTACATCATCCTCATGAACGTCTACAATCAAGTCAAGAACATGAAGATGGACTACGTTGTTATCAATGACCAGCTGAACAAAAAACGCAATGGCGGTTCCCGCGTGCAGTCCTGCGCCTTCAGCCGCGAATGGAACAAACGCTATCAGGAAAGCGCCAGCTTCGAATGCGATATTGATAACGACCGTTGCACCTATCGCCAAGAAAATGATGGCGATACTGAATGGGCCATCAACTACGAAAACGACCGATTTGAATACATCAACAAGAAGTTCCTCTTCTTCAATCTGGACCCGATGAGCATCCATAAGGGCGGCACGATGATGGACCTTCGCCTCATTCGCCTCTCTACGACACTTTATCTGGAAGCCTACATCAACATGAAGGGCGAACCGGTAACGCTCGGCCTTATCGTCGTTCCTGGCGACAAGACTATCAAGGACTACGAAGACAATCGCCCGTCTTACGAAGAATCCCGCGAAATGACGGAATAAAAACATACCCCTCGTGATGTCATCCCGCACCATGTTGCGGGATCACCTTTTTACATGTCACCCCCGGACTCCGTTCCGGGGTCTTCTATTTTAAAAAAGGTGTTGTTTTATTTTATGGTAAAGTATATCTTTACAATGGAAAAACGGAGCTATATATGCGTTTAAAATGGATGTTGATCCTGAGTTTTGTGGCGTTCTTTGCGGCTTGTTCGCAGACGGTATCTGCACCGTCTGATGAAGGCTCGTCTGTTGTAGAAAGCAGTTCCTCTAAAAAAAGTGTAAGTTCTAGCAGCAAGACCGGTAAGTCTTCTAGTAGTGTGGCTGACGATAAAAAGTCCAGCGCAAAAGAAACTTCAAAAAGTTCAAGCAGTAAAGCTAATAGTAAAAGCTCTAGCTCTGTAAAGTCATCCAGCAGTTCTGCCGAAGAACCTGAAGACAGTTGCGTTGGTGAACCGGGGAATCCTTGGAGTGGAACGACTGCGAAAAACTTTGCTTGTGGCGCGGGTACGAAACTCAGTCCGTATATCATTTTGACGGCGGAACAACTGGCGAAGCTCTCGTTTGCTATAGGCGCAAATGATGCGGACTATCAAGGAAAATATTTCAAATTAGGTGCCGACATCGTCCTCAATGAAGGAAAAAACATTGATGAAAAGGGTGCCTTGATCGCAGATTCGACCAAGCTTCACAAGTGGACTCCGATTGGAAATTCTAGCGTGTCCTTCACGGGCTCGTTTGATGGTGATGGTCACACTGTAAGTGGGATGTTCATCAATACGACCAGCACTCACAATGGACTGTTTGGTAACAGTAGCGGAACCGTGCAGAACGTGACTGTCGAGGATTCGTGGGTGTATGGTGGTGATTATACAGCTGGGGTTATAGGAAACTTGATAGGGCCCGGTGTACTAAAAAGAGCCGTAAATAAAGCATCTGTTGTTGGAATTGGTGTTGCAACGGGAGGTGTTGTAGGACATTATCAAACTAAATGCTGTGATAATACTGGTACAATTGAAAATGTTGAAAATGAAGGATTTGTTTCTGGAAAGAATAATACAGGAGGTATTATTGGTAGTGTTTCTGAAACTGTAATTTCTTTTGCTCGAAATCGTGCAGAAATTATTGGTGTGAATGGCGTTGGTGGTATTATAGGCTCTTCTGGGTATAAGACTACATTAAGTGATGCTATTAATCAGGGAAATGTTACAGGAAAAGAACAGGTTGCTGGTATTGCTGGATATTTTGGTTATCGTTTTTCTTGTTCTAATGCGAAGCAAGCTGTTCTGAGAATGGTTTCGAATAATGGTAAAATTACAGGAACTGTTTATGTTGCAGGATTGGTTGGAAAAAATGATTGTTCGAAGAATTCAGATTTGGCAAATCGGGGTAATATAATTGGAACCAAATATATTGCAGGGTTGTTGGGGTATGTTGTAAATTCTTCTACTGAGATGGCTTATAATACAGGAAGTATTTTTGGAGATATTTATATAGGTGGTATCATCGGCTATAATCAAGAAGGTGTAACGAGCTCCGCTTACAGCACCGGTAAAGTCGATGGCGATTCTTTAGTCGGCTTGATGATTGGCTATAACTACAATACCACCATGGCAGATTACTATTACCTTGAACAAGGTGAACAAGAACCCTTCGGACTCAATAACGGTGGTGGAGTTGCAACCCCGAAAACTGCAGATGAAATGAAGTCGGATGATTTCGCCGAACTTCTTGGTGACGATTTTGTCTATGACTCCGGCTTGAATGACGGATATCCTGTATTGAAGTGGGAAAAGGAATAAATAATGGGTAAGAAATTTCGTACGCATGTTCAAGGAGAATCGCTTCAAAAGAAAATTGATGCCGATTATGAGAGCTATTGGGGCATTTGGTGTTTTTTCCTTGCTTTTTTCATATTGACGCTTTATGTATGGCTATTTTATTTAGGTGTCTTTAACTTAAATCTTGCGATTGCGATAACATTTACAGTGGTTACGGTAGGAATTTTTATTTATGGATTTCGCAAATCACGCAAACTTATAAAGCATATGCGTAATTGCTATAAGGGAATGGAAGGTGAACGCCTTGTTGGTGAAATGCTGAATAAATTGAGTTCTGATTCTGTTCGAGTATTTCACGATGTATGTGGCGACTGCTTTAACGTAGATCATTTGATTATTAGTACGCGAGGCATATTTACCATAGAAACAAAACATTATGACAGGAAAAAAGGGTATAAGTTCTTATATCAAGATGGAAAGCTTTTGTTTAATGGTAGACCTTGTAAAACGATTTTAAATCAAATGGATGGTGAGGCTAGCTTCATTTCTGAAAAGCTTGAATTATTGTGTGGTCGTACATATCCAATTCAAAAAGTGGCAATCATTATTGGTGCGTATATTGATAATCCCGCAAGAGATTTCTCAAAATACTGGATTTTGAATGAAAGTGGTTTTCCAAAATTTTTTGAAAAAACTAAAGAATCTCTTTCTATTGAAGAAGTTCGTTCGATTGCAAATCAAGTGACGGAATGGCTTAAGGTCTCGGTAGACTAATTTTTCTCTTTTTCAACATTATTTATCTTTCCAATATGACTATCACGAATAAAGCGACAATTACTCAGTGGAACAGTGAAAAAGCTTTCGGGTTTGCGACTGCAAATGGAGTCAAGTATTTTGTACATATCAATGCGTTGGGACGTCCATCTCGTTCTCCTCGCGTTGGTGATACGATTATTGTTTCGACTTTTGGTAAAGGTGAAAAGGGCCCGCGAATTGAGAGCGGTGTTCTTGATGGCGTTCTTTCTTTAGAAAGTGTGCGTCCTCGTCAGGCGTCTTTTACACGGCCGCGTAAGAATAAGTCTCTCCGCAAGTTTATGCTTGCAGTATGCATTGTCCTTGCGGTTATTGCGGGTGCTTCTTCGATTATCGGTAAATTAAGCTCGGCGTCTCATTATTCGGACTCTGTCGCCATGCAGCCGGTTTCGAATACTTCTCAATACACGTCAAAAGATGAAGTAGCGAAGTTCATTTGCGATTATGGTTATTTGCCGTCGAATTACGTCAGCAAGAGCGAAGGCAAGCGACTGTACGAATCTAAAACAGGAAATAGCTTTACAAAATGGAATTTCAATCCGCTAACGACTCTCGGCGTGATGATTGGCGGAGATTCCTTTAGCAATCGTGAAGGGCTGTTGCCTGCGGGCGACTACCGCGAAGCCGATGTGGACTATTTCGGTTCAAATCGCGGAACAAAACGTTTGGTTTATACGAGCGGTTGCAATATTTATTACACGAGCGACCATTACAAGACTTTTAACAAAATGAGATTCTAGCCCGTTCACTGTCCCAAATAATCCCTTACGGCGTCGACGAAGCGTTGGCCGAACATCTCGATTTTTCGTTCGCCGAATCCATAAACGCTATACAGGTCGTCTATATACAGGGGTGGCGTTGCGACGAGTTCTTTCAAAGTGCGATCCGAGAGTACGACGTATGCGGGCCAGTCGTTTTCGTCGGCGATTTGTTTGCGCGTCTTGCGGAGGACTTCGAATAAGTCGTCGTTGGCGTCGGGCTCGTTGACAAAGCTTCTGCTGCTGAATTTTTGCTTGCGTTGGGAGCGGGTTTCTTTTTCCGGTTCCCTGTCGACGGGGATGGCTAATTCTGCACGCTTTTTCCCGAAGAGCACATCGTTTCCGCTGGCGGTAATTTTTAAGTGGTTGGCTTCGTTGTAGGCGATTTCGAGGAATCCCAAATGGAGCATTTGCAAAAGGTAGTCGTACCAATGCTTTAACGTGGTTCCCTCTCCGGCTCCAAATGTCTTGATTTTGTCGTATCCGTTCTGTACGATTTCTTCGCTGCTGAATCCTTTGAGAATCTGCGCAGTCATCGTGAATCCGATTTGTTCGTTCGTTCGCTTGATGGCAGAAAGTGCCTTTTGCACGAGGATGGTCCCGTTAAAGCGGCGGGGCGGTCTTTTGCAAATATCGCAGTTGCCACAGTCGCAGTTGCTGTTTTCGCCAAAATAATTGAGCAAAATGCGTCGGCGGCAAATCAAGGATTCGGCGTATTCCTGCATGCGGTCGAGCTTTTCGGAATTGATTTCTTTTTGTCCGCTGGAGTTGACAAAGCTGCGGAGCGTCAAAATGTCCTGGAAGTTGTAGAACAGTACGGTTTCCGAGGGTAAGCCGTCGCGGCCTGCACGGCCAATTTCTTGATAAAAGCTTTCGATGCTCTTGGGCAAGTTGTAATGGACGACGAACCGGACGTTGCTTTTGTCGATGCCCATGCCGAATGCAATCGTGGCGCAGACGACGTCGATTTTGTCGTTGATGAATTCTTCTTGAACGGCGTTTCGTTCTTCGGTGGTCATTCCCGCATGGTATGCCCTGGCGCGCACGCCTTTTTCGATGAGGAGCTGCGCTACCTTTTCGGTATTCTTTCGCGATAGGCAATAGACGATGCCCGAATCGCCCTTGTGCCTTGAAATGATGTTTAAAATTTCGCGGATCTTTTCAAGGCTAGAATAACCACGCTTTACTTCCAAACTCAGGTTCGGGCGGTCGAACGAACTGATGAAGACTTTGTGCGCATGGAGCCCGAGTTGATGGATGATGTCTTGCTTGGTGAGCTTGTCTGCCGTGGCGGTCAACGCCATGATGGTTGCAGCCGGGAATTTTTGGTGCAGGCATCCGAGCTGCGTGTATTCAGGGCGAAAGTCGTGGCCCCATTGCGATATGCAGTGGGCTTCATCGATCGCGAACAGGGGAATGTTTATCCGTTGCAACCAGGGAATTTCTCGCTGCAATCGTTCCGGCGAAATGTAGAGAATCTTCAGCTTGCCGGATTCCGCCTGCCTTCGAATGTCGATGTTTTCGCTTTCGGAGTTGGAACTGTTGAGGGCCGCCGCTGCGATCCCGCTAGCGTTTAAGGCGTCGACCTGGTCTTTCATCAGTGAAAGGAGCGGCGAAATGATGACCGATGTTCCTTCAAAAACCAATGCGGGAATCTGGTAGCAGAGCGACTTGCCGCCACCCGTGGGCATCAATACCAGGGCGTCTTTGCGGGCTAGGATATGGTTGATGATTTCTTCTTGTTGCGGTCTAAACGAATCGTAGCCAAAAACGGTTTTTAATACTTGTAGCGGAGTCTGCATCGATTTTTAAGGAATCTAGATTTTTTTTTGCGGAATTTAGATACATCTGTGCAGTATGTCAAGGGCCTAGTCTAGGCGCATGCCTTCTTTGGTCGGGGGCGATTAAATGAGAATTTCACAACGTTTATTCTTGGACTTGTCATCTTTATGAAACTAGTGCAAAAAATTCGTTTATATTTATTTTAAAGTGTTGGGGGCTGTGTTGAAGGGGGATTGATGAAAAAATTTGCATTTCTGTTGTCGACGCTGGCCTTGATCGCTTGCTCCGAGTCAGAAAATGTTTTGAATATCGATGATGACGATATTGTCGCTCAGGAGGGGAGCTCTTCGAGTGATATCGAACTGTCGTCGGACAGTAATGATGAAAATGAGCCGGCGTCAAGTTCGTCTTTATCAAGTGCGAATCTTGTTGGTTCTAGTTCTAGTGCTGGTGAAAATGCCGGATTCCAGAATTATGGCGGTGGTTGTGTTTGGGACGGTGCTAGCAGTTGGTCTAGGTATGCCAGGAATAATTTCCCTTCCGATACAACTGAGATTGTCAGGGATCCGCCGAGTCTGATTACCCTCGACAGCGTTCTTGAAGGCCGAATTAAAAAGCTTACGGAATCCGGGAATACACCGGAGCTGGCCGAGGCTAAGGCGAAGTCTGAACTCTTTGTGGCTCTTGGCATCGATTCCGTTCTCCGAGCAAGACCGGAAATGTCGACAGGAACCATCAACAATGCGCTCGACTATATTTTTGGCGGAACAACCAAAAGCGAATTCTTCAAGGATGTGAAGGATTACTTTACAGAGAATGGCGCGCTCCAGCCGAAGCATTATTGCAATTTCTCCGGGCTGAACTACTTTAGGGAAAAAAGAATTGACGGCATTTCGTTGTACGGTGAAAACAGCGATTTCCCCGATTATGCCTTGTACGACAACAGTGCTTACGAATCGGTGGGCTGTTTTGATGGTACGTGGCGTCCGATTCCTAGTGCTATTGTCAACGAAACAAAACGCAGGTGCATGAATCTCCCGATTTGCGATATTTCCATTCGCGATACGATAATCTGGTCGAAGACGATTTACGGCGAAATGGATTTGTCTCCGTTTATTTGCAGAATCGATGGCTGGGCAGCCCCGACGCATATGGAAATCGAAACTTATGGTACACCGTGCGATCGCGAAGGCAAGTATGTTGTTTATTCGAAAAAAGTCGACAGTTCGTTCGTGTGCAGCTTGGATTGGGGTTGGCGTAAAGTCGAAACGATAGATGCCGAAACTTTCGATGTCCCTTGCGATAAGCACGGCAAACTCTTCGAAAGCCCGAATAGGCCGAATGTCACTTATGTATGCCGAAAGGAACCGTTCTGTAGGCATTACGATGTGTACACGCATAACGCTCCTTGCTTTGACGAGGGCTGGGACTATGCGCAGCAAAAGGATTTCGAAACTGCTAAAGCCGATTGCGATGCTGAAGGCGTTACATACCAAAGCCCCAAGGACCCGAACTTGTATTATGTGTGCCATGACGAAAAATGGACCGAATTTTTCAATATGCCCTGCGATACGGATAACAAGCGTGTCAAGCTCATTAACGAAAAAGTTAATACGAAGTTTACCGAATATATCTGCTATAATAAGACTTGGCGCCCCACATACGAGTGGCATACGGATTATCCGACAGAATACTATTTCAATCCCGATGTTGAGTATGGCCGATTCGAAGACCCGCGCGACCATCACGTTTACCGGACCGTAGTGTTCAAGGGCAAAACCTGGATGGCCGAGAACATGAAGTACGAGGGGCCGTTTGTAGCCGATTTTGCCAAGCCGACAGCTTGCTTGGAAGACGATTGTAAAAATGTAGGCCGATTCTACAGTTTCGATGTCGCTGGCGAAGTTTGTCCTGATGGCTGGCGCTTGCCCGATTCGAGCGATGTCAAGGATCTCGGATACAACCCGGCTGACTTTATGAAACTTTATTCTCAACTGGGCGGCACGGGGAGCTCGTACTCCGCTCCAGATACTTACGGCATGAGCTTTATTCTTTCTGGAAGAATCCCGGGGGGCGTCGATCCCTATGAATTGGCGTGGCAGGGCTATGCGACATTCTTGTGGATGAACCCCACAAGGGATGGCAATCGCTTAGCTCTTAATCTGGGCACAGGAAAAGCAGAAATGTTTTGGTATAGAACCATTCAAGTCGGTGCAGATGTCCAAAA
>Ga0265299_10001872_pt1 | contig 22671 bp, 14 predicted proteins | sample AusTroGonzalo_MG_4_FD_193485 | JGI IMG/M metagenome (GOLD analysis project Ga0265299, IMG submission 193485) | Bovine rumen microbial communities from tropical cattle in Woodstock, Queensland, Australia - Gonzalo_02 | ecosystem: Host-associated > Mammals > Digestive system > Stomach > Rumen ... | reverse complement strand
AACGGTTTGTCCAGGATGTACCGTCAAATCGGCCCAGTTTTCCTTACCTTCCAAAGAATGGTACGCATTGTCAGAAACAACATACGGCCATTCACCCAAGGTATGAACACTTGTTTCACCTGTTACGGACGCATTCTGGTAAATATCCGGCGTTATAGACGCATTCGGCAAAGAGTAAACAGACACGTCCCCTACAACGTGAGCGTCATTACGTAGCTGAACGCCACCCTTCGAGAACACATCCCCAATCGTAGAATTATGCCCCAAAGAAACCGCATAGTATTGCAATGCCGACTCCGAAGCCACTCTGCAATAGCCATGCATTCCGGAATTGCAAGTCACGTTGTCACCGACATTCAGTTCTTCGAACGTGTATATGGCTACTAATTCAGGGATATCCCATTCAGTGATTTCCACCTTTTCAGAAGGCACTCCAGTTGCCCCCCCGTCATCTGCGATATTATAGGGATCCGTCTCGCCATTATCCACATAACCATTATTGTTCAAGTCTTCCGCACCATCCGGGAGGCCATCATTGTTCGGATGGTCAGAATCCACATCTTTTTCAGCTCGTTTACCATCACCATCTATATCAGCATACACTTCAAGACGACAAATAGTTCCAACTTCTTCATCTATATAATCGCCTAATTTTAAATCATAAGAGCTCGTATAATTCATAGGATCAGTACATTGCATTGTTTTAATAAAAGGTTCCTTAATCGTATAGGAGAAAATTTCCACCTTGTCTTCAATTCCATCCCCATCGGAATCCTTACTGTAAGGATTTGTATGGAACCGTTCTATTTCATCAAAATCGACAATTCCATCATTATCGGAGTCTATATGCACACGAATATCGCTCATTCTCGGATGTGTTACATCTATAGGAACAAAATAAGCCCTCACATGTCTATCTTGATTAGACACCCATTCAACTTCACCTCCGTTATATAGATTCACAAGATGCACTTGAAAATCTCCCGAAGAAAACCTATAACCATCCACGATCATGAAATGATTTTTTTCCATAAAGTAAATAGGTCTATTTTGATCAATATGTTCCATAACAAAAGTTTGATCAAACGGTCCATCTCCGAAAGCCCCATGTTCCAACTGAGAATCATCTATATTCAAAGCCCATTTCAGTAACATTTTTATTTCAGGAAGATACCCTACGCCAGACAATCCTAATGCAAACGGACCGATAATTTTATCTCGTTCGGGCCGTGAATATGTTCCAAAAACAGTCCAAACATTTTCAAATCCCACTGTTTTCCCATAATACTTAATTTCATCCTGTGTCAAATTACCATGATAAAAAGCATTAAGAATCTGAGTCGCAACAGCCCAGCAACGTGAATCAACCTCATAAAAAAGCGGATTTCCAAAAGAACCTATAATTGAATAATCATAAGTAAGGCCGTAAACAAAAACATCAGGATGATCCCATGATATTTCAGGAAATTCAGCCAACTCACCCCAATTGGGGACAAGCATTCTCGTATCCTTATGAACTCCATATTGTGGGGCTTGTAAATAAACTTCATTAGTAATATCAGTACACATCGTAATCGTTTTTGTTTTCCAGATTAAATAATGATCCATCCAAGGGTTGTCCACAGCATATCTATCTTTCCAAAAAACAGCTCTAACATTCCAGTAGTAAGTTCCTGCTCCTAATTCTATTTTTCGAGAAACTCGATGAACAAACTGAGAAAAAACAACTGTTCCATCAGATTTTTTTACAGTCAAATTATAACCAATAGCCCCTTCTACAGGATGCCATGCGAACTTTACTTTGGGAGGATTAGAACCATCCATACACAACGTTTCTTCATTCATGTAAGTAATTGGTCCAGGCCTATTGGTCGTGTTGACATCATATTCTTCCGTTCTATAACTAAACCATTGACCATCAATCTTTTTATAGAAGATGCCATCCCATACCGCGTGCCAAAATTCATCAGCATAGCCAGGTTCCATCCGAATTCTAGTATATTGAATGTTTGCTTCACGAGCATTTGCAGCAAGGACGCCTGCATTCGATCCCCAAGACAAATAATCCAAGGCGACTGCGTTATAGTAAAGAAGAATTTCTCCAATACTCCCCATTGGCAACAAGGGCACAGAAGCAACAACATCATCATCTGGGCAATCAACTTGAACTGCACAAATACGTAACCTTTTGCCTGGTTGTAACACTGCACTTGACACGACACTAGAAGCAGTCCCCATACTCGTAGGCCATTCTAGCGTCATATTACTTAAATCCGCAGGAGTTGTCCCATAGTTTTCGATTTCAATCCACGCAGGAATTGAGCCATCACTATTGTTTACCGGTTGCAGCCCCACAAAACGAAGACTAGAGACAACAGAACTCGGGTCTATAAAGGAACTTCCGCCTATCAGTACGTCCCCCTGATATACACTATAGTTTAGCGCCGTCGTAAACGCAATTCCAGACGGGAAGCCGTTTTCACTCGTTTTAGATAATGGTTGCCAGTTGTCGGCATGGTGGATTCCGAGACTCACGCCACTCTCGTTGGGAGATATTCCCGTTCCCAGATGCGGAATTACCATTTTTATGACAAGGTATTCGCCGGACTGTTCCGCAATCGAGCAGTTCCATCCCTCCGTATAATACGCATCCAACGCAAATGTTTCTGACGGACTTTTTTTCAGCAAAATATTGACGGTCACATTGTCGTAACTTTGTCCAGAATTGTTGACTACACGGGCTCGCAAGCCCAGCATCGACGGATTATATGGTTGTTCGTCCTTCACTTCGACGCTTATTTGCGCAAACGACAGGACAAAGGACAAAAGAATGCCTATGCAAACTAATTTCACAAAAACCTCCACACTGGCCTACTCCTTTTAGACCATACCTAAATATAACCCTTTGCAACAAACAAAATTTTATATTTTTTATAAAATTATTTTAATATTGCTTGTAAGCAGGTAGCAAAACAACATTGCTACATTTAAATCAATTTTTTAAGTCTGAACTACCGAAAAACGGCAGTCCTTCCGTTATCGAACTTGAAAATGACCGGATCCCCGTGCGCGGTAAAGCTACCGTTCCAGGCGCCGCGGTACAGATAAATTCCGTTCATGTCAAAAGCCTTGTAGCCGGTTCCCCGCGGAACATATCCCACGCCCTGAATTTCCTTGCTGGATTTATGCGGCAAAGAAGTCGTACCTGGATTTTCGGATTCCGCATTCAGCAAAATCTTTTTTTGTGGGAGACGACCTGCATCCTCTGCAGGAATACCGTTTCCACCACCGGCAGCGCCCGTCGCATGATAACAGTTTTTGGGATTTTCTTCACATTCCTTTTTAAAGAATATGTCCATATTGACTATATCACTTGATTCAGGAACAATCAAATCAATCATCTTTTGAGCGCTATCCTTTGACATAACAAGAATGCCCCACTTCTGCCAATTCATGAACTCATAGCGCAAAACCTGAGCCATTACATAATAGAGCGAATCATGCGGAACCCAGCAATAGATTTTAATTTCAGGAACACGAGGTTTTGAAAAAACCGCACAATTGGTATCCAATGTTGAATAATACGCAAGGCCATAATCAAGCCAGCTACGAACATACATGGTATCAACATCAGGCGTTTTTACCGTATCTATATCCAGATAATCTTTTTGAAATTGTAGGCTAGAATACCAAAGACCTACAACAGACCACGCCGAACCAGCAAGGAATACGATGCACAGCAGTATTGGTTTCATACCACGCCTCCATTGTTAAACCAAGTTCGTCAACGGGATCGGATCGAAATGCACACGGTAGATGACCAATCCATTTCCCAGATAAACTTTCTTCGCTACAAACGAACCATACGCCGTCTTTTTTACCTGGCCGAGCGTCAGTTCGCTCCACCTGGCGTGAATCGTTCCTGCCCAGTCCCCTTCGATGTGGATGTAGCCAGGAGCGTACTGTATTAATTTAAATCCTTTCGCGACCGTTTGCAAGTCCGAATTGACTATTTGCGCTTTCCAATTTACATAACCATCGACAATGAGTACCGTTTCGCGGCCCGGATTTACAAATTCCAGGCGGCTACCCCATTCCATGGTAATGTTCCCGACTTTTATCGTGCCGGCGCCAAGCTTGAGAGTACCACCCGCCTGCACAGTCAAGTTCCGGTAAGTCTCATCACCATTCAGAACTAAAGTCTGCCCCGGATACACAGTCTTGTTTTCCCAGCTTTCCTTGTCTTCGAGGGAGTGGAGTGCATTGTCGGAAACAACAAACGGCCATTCGCCCACGGTGCGCACATCCGTTGTCCCGGTCACGGACGAATTCTGACCCAATTCCGGAGAAATCGAATTTGTCGGCAAGGAATAGATGGACACATCTCCGACAACATGGGCATTGTTACGCAACTGGACGCCACCCTTCGAGAACACGCCACCGAACGTAGAGTTTGTTCCCAACGACACGGCGTAGTACTGCGACGGAGATTCCGAAGCAATCTGGCAATACCCGTGCATTCCGGAATTGCAGATAACGTTGTCACCAACATTGATACCTTCAAAGGCATAGATGGCAACCAGGCTAGGAGCGTCCCAAGCCACGACTTTCCTCGGTTCGGCAATCGCCGCGCCATCATCCGCAAAGTTGTACGGATCCGTCTCGCCATTATCGACATAGCCGTTGTGGTTCAAGTCTTCCACGCCGTCAGGGAGGCCGTCATTGTTCGGATGGTCCGAATCCACATCCATTTCGGCCCTGTTGCCATCGCCATCGATATCGGCAAATTCTTCAAAACGATAAATAGGTCCAAAGGGATCATAATCATAATCATAATCTCCCAATCGTAATATAACCTGATTATTTAAATCAATATTCACAGGCTTTTCAAAAAGTTCCCTAATCGTATAAGAAAAAATTTCCACCTTGTCATCAATACCATCCCCATCGGAATCTTTATTGTATGGATTCGTGTGAAAGCGTTTAATTTCATCAAAATCGACAATTCCATCTCCATCAGAATCTATATGTACACGATAATCACTCATTCTTGGATGCGAAACATTTTTAGGAACAAAGTAAAAAAGGATGTTAACATCATCATTCATAACCCAATCTGCTTCACCTCCATTATATAAATTCACAAGATGTATTTGAAATTTTTGAGACGAATATCTATAGCCATCCAAAATCATATAATGATTTTTAGACAAGAAAAAAATTGGATGATTAGCGTCTATATGACTCTTAACAAAATTTTCGTCAAAAGAATCTCCACAATCAGGATAACTTGGTCCAGGAAAGCATCCATGTTCCAATTGCGAATCATCCGTTAAATTCAAGGCCCATTTTAATAGAACCTTTATTTCTGCTGCATACGCCCCCCCCACATTTCCCAATCCAAAGGGTGCAATCACCTTATCTCGTTCAGCCCTTGAAAAAGGTCCATAAACCGTATTCACATCACTGAAACCCACAGTTTTCCCATAATATTTAATTTCATCCTGCGTTAGGTTTCCATGATAATGGGCATTGAGTATCTGTGTTGCAACAGCCCAGCAACGCCAATCGACTTCAAGGAACAGATTGTTTCCATTCCATGGCTGTCGCCTAATTAAAACATCGTATTCACTATTATACACAAATACATCTGGATGATCCCATGATATTTCGGGGAATTCTGCCAATTCGCCCCAGTTAGGAACAAGCATTCTCGTATCCTTATGTACCCCATAATGTGGGACATGTAACTCTACTTCACCGCGGACATCATCGCAAGGAGAAACTGTTTTTGTTTTCCATATCGCATAATGGTCTATCCAAGGATTACTCAAAGCATATCGATCGTTCCAAAAAACAACACGAACACTCCATTCATATGTTCCAGTTCCCAAACTCATATCATGATGAATATGGTACGTAAATTGGTCATAAAGGACCATACCATTTTTCGAATTTCTTATCGTCAAATTATAGCCCATAGCGCCTTCTACTGGGCGCCATGCAAATCGAACCATTCGTTCCGACGGGCTATCTTTTTCCAAGCACAACTTTTCTTCATCAACATATGGTATCGGCCCAGGCCTATCCATCGTGTTGATATCATAATTCGACGTATAACTATACCATTTCCCATCAATTTTTTTGTAGAAAATTCCATTCAGAATTTGGTGCCAATATTCATTAAAAAAGCCTCCATCACATCGAATCTTAGAATATTGTATATTCGCCTCACGTGCGTCTGCTGCCAACACACCAGCATTGACCCCCCAAGAAAGGTAATCCTTAGCAACACCATTGTAGCGAAGAAGAACTTCCCCAACCTCACCGATAGACAACGTAGGCACAATCGCAACAACATCGTCATCCGGGCAGCTCTGTTGTACCACACAAATTCGCAAACGTTTGCCCGGTTGCAACACGGCACTCGAAACAGCACTCGAACCAATTCCCGTACTCGTTGGCCATTCCAGCGAAATATTGTTCAAGTCCGCGGGAATCGTTCCAAAGTTTTCAATTTCAATCCATGCAGAAACCGAATTCATATTATCAGACATAGGTTTCAACCCCACAAAACGCAGGCTCGGGACCAACGAACTCGGGTCTGTATAAGAGGTTCCGCCTATCTGTGTGTTCCCCTGATAGACGCTATAATTGAGCGCCGTCGTGAACGCGATTCCAGACGGATATCCGTTCTCGCTCGACTTCGGCAGCGCTTGCCAACCTGTACGGTGAATTCCAACACTTACGCCACTCTCGTTCGGAGACGTTCCTGCCCCGATATGCGGGATAACCATTTTCACGACAACATATTCGCCGGACTGTTCCGCAATCGTACAGTTCCAGCCTTCCGTATAATAGGCGTCCAACGCATACGTCTCTGACGCGTTGTTCTTTTTCAACAAAATATTGACTGTCACGTTGTCATAGCTCTGCCCTGAACTGTTGACAACACGGGCCCGCAGGCCAAGCATATTCGGATTATACGCCTGTTCGTCCTTTACTTCGACGCTAATTTGCGCAAACGACAGGACAAACGACAACAGGATGCCAAGGCAAACTAATCTCACAGGATTTCCTCCTCATCGCCCGACACCAAAAATTTACACTAAAAAATACAGACAGTGTAAATATACAACTTTATAAGCATCAAATAACGTTTTTTTTGTATAATAAATTTATCGTTTACGTATAAAAAAAATCCGCAACCAAGATTAGTTGCGGATTCACGATAAAAGCGCCGATGAATTTTCATGCGGCGTTTCATTATAGTTTACTTGAACTCAGCCGTAAAGGTATCTCCATCCTTCGGGCTTACCAAACGCGGGTTATCCGTAGAGCCGTCGCTCCACTTGATAAACGATGAGTTTTCAGCCGAGACAGCAGTGAGTTCCATCTTCACGCCACCGAAGAATTTGCCCTTGTAATCCGTACTTTCGGACTTGCCCGGGAGTTTCATGCCTTCCATAAGCACCTGTCCATTTCCGGAAGCCTTGATCGTCACGGTAATCATGTCGCTCAGACCGAATTCCTGCTTGTATTCCTGAATAACCTTGGAATCACGATGTTCCTTAGCCCACTGCTTGATGCAGGAACCGTCCTTGCTGAATCCATGTCCACACCAGTTCTCATAATACTTTTCGTTCTGTTTGAACTTGGCAAGGTCGCGTTCCATTTCGGCATTATCAATCTTCGACGTCATTTCGTTGACAACCTTTTCCACATTGTTGCCGTTCGCGTAACTATTAAGAATAACGGCAGAACGGTTGATGAACAGGCGCTTGAAATCCGGATTTTCAATAAGTTTCAAGTAAAGGTTCGCGAAGCAGCCTTCTTTTTTGCACGGATTGTTTCCGCCACCCTTCTTGATCCACTCGAACATGTTGATATCCTGATGGAATTCCTTATCGTTCACGCCCCACATCCAGTCAAAACCGTGGTCCACGTCATAAAGCATGAACTTCCACGGATGATCCGGAGCGGACCAGGCGCGCACGTTGTTGTTCGGCCAGTCACCATTGTGGATATAAATTTCCGCAGCCATGTAATCGGCAAGGTTGCCCACGTCCAGCAAAGCCTTTGCCTGTGCGTAATCCTTATTGTTTTCGCCTTCAAAATTTGCGGTTCCAACGAAATGCAGCATGTCCATATAAGAATCAATGGTGCCGCTGCTGGCCTCGACTTCCTGGCCCAAATGCTTGACAAAGTTCACCGTGTTGGCATCAATATTGTAGTTTGTTTCCACAAAGTGCTTGTTGAAACGTTCACGCATGTCGTGAATGCCATAGTACTTGCCGTTATAGAACACCACCACCTGGCGGCTTCTCTGGTAATCCACTCCGCTTCCTTCAAGAATCGCGCCGCCAACAGCATCGCCAATGTAGTCGCTCACAAAGCGGTTACCGTTATTACGGAGGTTGAAAGATCTGTATTTGTCATTCACACCCTTGCGAGTTTCAAACAACGGATAATTGATGCTGCCGTCTTCATAAATTTCACGGAGACGGATAGAAACGGACTTTTTATCGTTCAAGCGGCTCCAGCCACCCATCAAAGAAATACCGGCATCCTTTTCCCAAGTAGCACCGTCTTTCGTAGAAGAACCCTTTTCGAAATATTCGATATGAACCGGAATTTCGACATCGGCATAGAGACCGGCACTATCGGGGCAGCCCTTAGGAGAGGAGCAAGATGTCTTGATATAATGTTTCTGGAAGAAACTGGAATCGACGCTGATGGCGACTATAGGCATTCTCACCTGGTCTTCATCAATGAAGAACGTGCGGGTGGTAACCTTGTTCGAAAGAGCGCCTTTCTTGAACGCAGCGCAACGGAAGGCCATGTTGTGATCAATCTTCTTCGGAGAGTTGAATTCCGGAGAGTTTTCCGTCGGCACGGAACCATTGGTCGTGCAGCGGAGCTTTACGCCTTCTTCAAGAGCAGGCGGATTCAACGTAAACGGTTCGCTATAGAATCCGGACTTGAGACTGCTCATGTCCGCAACAGGAACAATTTCGTCATAGCCTTTTTCTGCGGTATTCGCTTTTTCCGGAGTCGGCTTATCGAAATATTTCCAGTAACCGCCATCGACAATACCCCAGCTAATGCCCGGACTCAGTTCAGGATAATCGACCGAGTCGCGGATTCCGTTATACACATCCAAAAGGTAAACCGTTCCGCCATGCTTGTCCAGCTTCCAGTCTGCATGCGGACGCGTATGACGGCCGTCCTTGTCTTCGCTCTTTACAGCGGAAATATTTTTACCGTCGCAGAAGACAACCTTAAAGGACTTCGCCTTGATAATATCGCTTCCAAATACAAACTTGCGGATTTTCTTATCCTTCTCGCGAAGCTTCTGCAAATTTTCGATAAGCACGTAGCCATTCAGGTCAACATCCTTATCGCTGGAGTTATAAAGCTCCACCCAAGAAGGATCGTCTCCATTTTCATCCAGCCAGTCCAAGTTCAACGGAGCGATTTCCGTTATACGTAACGCAGATTGGCCGACCCATTGGATAGAAGTATCAGGAGGCAGATAAATCGTATCGATAACACGTATCGTATCCGTTCCTATAATTTGCCATGTCGTATCAAAACTTTGACTCCAGGAGAGTCCACTGACTATACTACTGCTAGACTGATTGCCTTTCGGAACATTCCCAGAAGAAATGCAATTATTCAGAGCTTCACATGAGCCTACCGATTCTGACATAGGCACCATAACTGGAAGTTCACCATTGTCATCGGCGCAGGAGACAATAAATGCCGACCCGAAAGCCGCTAGCAGGGAAACTGACGCTTTAAACCATTTTTTTGAGCGAATCACGATGACCACCTAAAAATAAAGAACACACTTCCCCATGGAAAATACCATGAGGCACCTCTTTGTCCATCCAACACCATTAAATTTAGTAGTTTTTTTTAAAAATAACAGTAATATTCTATTTACCCTTGACAAACATCAAATATTATTCTATTATTGGGTCACCAAAATGGTTCTGTAGCTCAGTTGGTAGAGCAGTGGACTGAAAATCCGCGTGTCGTTGGTTCAATTCCAATCGGAACCACGAAGAAACCTCGGTGAAAACCGAGGTTTTTTCTTTATTTTCGGCAATTTTGACCATTTCTTCAAAAAGTTCAGCGTAAATAAAAAAAACTCTGACGTGACATGGCTCACATCAGAATTCCTAAGTTCTACCGACTAAGCTCTACCAACTAAAATCCCATACCCCAAAGGTAAACGATACTTGACACTTTAGTGTCTTAGTAGAGTTATCCACTTTGTGGAGAACGCAGACGACCGAGCCCATAGCCCATACCTTCACTGGATCCTTCACGGCTTCGCCGTTCAGGATGACGTCCCTAAGTTCTACCGACTATGCTTTCACAGGCGGCAAGAGGCCTTTCTTGATGAACATGCCGTTCGGCTTGTAGCAGGAATAAAATTCGTCCCAATGATCCATAAGGATATCGATGAGTTCCGGCTGGAAATATGTCCCTCTGGACTTTTTCATTTCTTCCCTGACGTGCTCCTCCAACCAGGCCGTTTTATAGCAACGGGGGCACGCAAGGGCATCCAGGACATCTGCCACGGAGCAAATGCGCGCCGCAAGCGGAATATTTTCGCCTTCAAGCCGATCCGGGTAACCATTTCCGTTCCAGCGTTCATGGTGAGCGCCAGCAATGTCAGCCGCCATGCGGAGCAGGTCCGTCCTGGAATCACGCAACAACGTTCGCCCGATAACGGAATGGCTCTTCATCTGGGTATATTCGCTATCCGTCAGGCGGCCTTCCTTCTTGAGCACCATATCCGGTATGCCGACCTTGCCCAAATCATGGAGAAGCGAGGCGTAGTATATCAATTTCTGCTGTTCTTCGGAAAGACCGTAATAACGCGCGAGCATCCTGGAAATCTCCGAAACGCGATGGATGTGGTCACCCACCTCCTGGCTGCGGAATTCAGACACTTCACCCAAGATGCGGATAAGTTCCATATGCGCAGATTCAAGCTCTTCGGCCTTGTGCTCCAGTTTCTGGGCGCGAATCGCCGATTCTATTGTCTTTGCAGAATAAACCGAAATAAGTTTCAGGTGTTCCAGATCCTTTTGCGAGAAGAACACGTTATCACCAATTTTGTTGATGGCCTGGAACACGCCCATCACGCGTCCTTCGCTTTCCATAGGCATCGTCATGACGGATGTCGTGTGGTAGTTGTTCTTCAAGTCGCTACGGCGGTCGAACCTGGAATCCTGATAGGCATCATCGACCAAAACCGGCTGACCGGTCTTGAGGGAATAACCGACAAAACCAGCCGTAAGCGGAATCCGAAGTTCATCCACACCATGAGCGACCTTGGTCCACAGTTCGTTGCGTTCTTCGTCAATCAGCCACAAGGAGCAGCGGTCCGCCTGGACGATGCGCCTGCCCAGGTCGGCCATGAGAAGTAGCAGGCTGTCCGTCCGATGCTCGGCGGCAATTTTGGGCATATACTCAAACAAAAGGTCAGCGACTTGACTGTCCCTAAGATCGGTATCATTTACTTGATAGGCCATGGTATGTAAAAAAATAGTTAAATCCGCTCAAAATGCAAAGTATCGTTGACGATATCGGAGTATTTTTTCTATTCTTTGCGCACCAATTGGAGGAATAGGCTAATTGGTAAGTCAGCGGTCTTGAAAACCGCCGCCGTAAGGCTTGGGGGTTCGAGTCCCTCTTCCTCCGTAAAAGCTCCCTTCGGGGAGCTTTTTTTGCAATCATCCGCAAAAAATATAATGTGTAGCAGACTGATTCTGTCTCTCAGGAGGCTTGCAAAGCCGATAGAGTCCATAAAAAATGCTTCTATCAGTCGCCCTATTCCTTTACAGGGGCCAGGCCTCCCTCCAGAATGACAGATCTCTATGCATTCGCCATTTTCCTCTCTAGTCTCTCGTCTATAGCCGCAAAGCGGCGTTCTTTCGTCTAACCATCCCGTCCCAATCCGCCCGGCAGTCCGCGGCAAAGTCGGCGGCTGCCGTCGAAGGCTCGTCATAAAGCAATGTACAGACTTTAAGCGGAAGCGGAAAATTCGCGCCAAAAGCGGCAAGACACGCCGAAGTCGTCGCCCCCGTCGTAAACACGTCATCGACAACGACAATACTACCACGCATGGGGATTTCCCGCAAACGAGCCATCTCGAACGCCCCCGCAACGTTCATCTCGCGTTCTTCCTTCGAAAGCTTGGTTTGCGAGACGACGAAAGTCCTGCGTCTGAGCATGCGACAAAGTTTGCCGCCAGTCGCCGTCGCAAGCGCTGCAGCCAAAAGTGCAGCCTGGTTGTACCCGCGTTCGCGATACCTCGCCCTATGTAAAGGCACAGGCGCAAAGTGGAGCGGTTGCGCAAGCATCAAAAGTTCCTGCCCCACCATTCCGCGCTTCACCGCTGACGAATGCCGCACCAGATAAGACGCAAGCCCAGGAATGTTCCGGTACTTGAGCGCATGCACAAGCCGCCTCGTCAACGGGCGCATCGGAAAAAGGCAGAACGTATCCTCGTTAGGAAACGCAGGCAAAGCCGATTCGCGTACAAGTTCAGTAGCACAAGCAGGACAAAGCCACGGGTCGAGCCTCTCCGACGAAGATCCGCACCCGAGGCACTCCATCCCAAAGACAAAATTTGAAACCGTCCTCAAAACGCCCATATAGACTCCTGTTATAAAATCGGCGCCATTTGCGCCTCATTTCTATAACACTCTTTTTTCGGACTATTGGACTGTAAAAATTTCGTTAATATACTTTTAGGGATTAGGTTTTAGGTTGTAGGGATTAGGAATGCAAAGAGGAACGTCCCTCGAAGCAGTCATCCTGAGGACCGAAGGTACGAAGGATCCAGTTATTTATCGCTTTCGCATTACAAGATTTTACTGGATTGGGCTAAAGCCCCAACTCTTCGGCTCGATTATAAAAATGAGTAAACTCATTTTTGCAACGCTCGCCTTCTGAGTTGTCTTCGTTACACTCAGGATGACGTCCCTAAGCTCTAAGTTCTACAAACTACTTATTCCCCTGATACCTGAGGCACATCAACAGCCCCACAAGGAACATGCAAACGAGCGCAAACGAGCCACCATACGAAAGGAACGGCAACGGAAGCCCTGTCACCGGCATAAGCCCTATTGTCATCGCGATGTTCACCGTGATATGGAACAGGAAAATCGTCGAGGCGCCCATCGTCAAAAGCGTCACGAACGGATCGTCATTCGTCTTGCAAATCGAGGACGCTCGCCACAGGAACAAAGCGAAAAGCACAAGGACCATGACGCACCCGACAAAGCCGAACTGTTCCCCGAGGACGCTAAAAATAAAGTCCGTATGTTCTTCGGGCAAAAACGAGAGGTTCGTCTGCGAGCCGTTCCCGAACCCCTTGCCGCCAATACCGCCACTTCCGATAGCAGTCAGCGACTGCAGCACCTGGTAGCCGTCTCCCAACGGGTCGCTCATCGGATCGAGAAACGTATTCACTCGCTTTTGCTGGTGCGGTTCCAGCATGTTCCAGACCATGGAACTCGCATAACCGGCCAAGATGTTCGTCGCTATAATCACGCCCGCAAGTTTCTTGGGCAAATGTCTGCGGGCAACCGACAGGACGACTAGACAAATGAGCACGCCCCATAAAACCTGGAACACCATGGACTGCGAATGCGAAAAAAGCACCGAAAACACAGGACTCAAAATCAGGAACATGTCCGTAAAGGTAAGCCCTGCAAAAAAGAATCCGACCAAGGTAACGGCAGTGAACACAAGCGCTGTACTCAAGTCCGGCTGCTTAAGCACAAGCGCAAAAGGCACGATGAAAAGCCCCAGCGGAACCACAAAGGTCTTTAGCTGGTGCAAACTCACAGGGTGTTTCGAGAGCCAGTACGAAATGGTAACCAAGTACGCAATCTTTGCAAATTCCGACGGCTGGAGCTTGATGACCTTCAAGTCTATCCAGCGCCCCGCCCCCTTGACGTCTCCCGCAAAGAAAAGCACGAACAAAAGCAACACCAACGCAATCACGTAAGACGGGACCGCAGCACGCTTGAGCCAGTCAATCTTCACAAAGACAAGCCCCACCGCGATGGCAATCCCCACCAAGAAGTAAATAATCTGCCTAAACCAGTGCGTGTCGTAAAAAACGATTTCTTCGCTGACCGTCGCCGAATAAACTAGAAAAACACCCAACGTCATGAGCGAAACCGTGACGCCAATGAAGAACCAGTCGAACTTTAACGATTTGTCCAAAAAACGGCCGGAACTCATTTTTCCTCTTCCTCCTTCCCGAAAAATGCCATCAATACTTTACGGGCTATCGGAGCAGCCACGGAGCCTCCGCCTCCGGCAGCTTCCATCACCACCGCAACGGCAATCTGCGGATCATCGAGAGGCGCAACCGCCGCATACCAAGCATGCGTTTTCTGCCCCTTTTTCCATTCGCCGGACCCAGTCTTTGCGCCCACGCGAATTCCGGGCACAGCACCCCTCTTCCCGGTTCCGCCCGGATGGTTCACCACGGAGTCCATCGCGTTCATCAGCACGCGGTGCGTCTCGGGCTTCATCGTCCCGGAACGGATAATTTCGGGTTCAAAACGGCGCACCACGTTGCCCTGAGCATCACGCAGTTCCTTCATGAAATGCGGACGATAGACGCCCTTGTTCGTAGCAAGCGACCCTACAAAAACGGCCTGCTGCAAAGGAGTCACCATCTGTCCCTGCCCAATCGCCAAATTCAGGATAAGTCCACGCGCCCAACGCCAGCCCAGGCGCTTGTTCCTCTGGTTAAACGACGCGGAATCCGGAAGCCAGCCCGCTCGTTCCCCCGGAATATCCACACCGAGCAGTTTTTCGCCATAACCAAAGCGGCGCGCAAATTCATTTATACGAGCCATGTCGATTTCAAGTCCGGCTTGGTAAAAATACACGTCGCACGACAGGCGAAGCGCATGCACCACGTTCAAGTTGCCATGCACGCCCCAGCATTTCTGGTAACGGGCCCCGTACTGGTAGCCGCCCGTGCAGGATTTCGGGTAATACTTTGTTTCCGAAATGATTCCATTTTCAAGGCCCGCCCCCGCCGTCACGAGCTTAAAGACAGACGCCGGCGGATAGACGCCCGAAATGGCACGGTTCGTGAGCGGCCTCATGGAATCGAGCGCCACGTGCGCCCAGCCCTTGTTGCGTTCACGTCGCTTCAGCGAAAAGATGTTAGGGTCCAGGCGCGGCGACGAAACCATCGCCAAGATTTCGCCGTTGCGAGGGTCCAGCGCGACTAGGGCGCCTCTAGCCGTATCGGGAATGGCGGCCTCGGCCACCTTCTGCAACTTAAGGTCAATCGTCGAAATCAAGTGGAGCCCCGCCTGCGGCTCTATCAACGCCCCCACATCCGAAAGAGTCCGCACTTCGCGCCCCGAAGCGTTGACTTCGACCAGCTTGAGACCGTTTTTCCCGCGGAATTCCTTGTCATATTCCTGCTCCAACCCCTTCTGCCCAATACGGTCGCCCTGCGAATACGAGGCGTACTCCGGAAGTTTCAACTGTTCTTCCGAAATTTCGCTCGTATAGCCCAGTACATGCGAAGCAAGCGTCCCGTACGGGTATTCTCGACGAGACTCGATAATCACGGAAACGCCAGGCAGTTCCGTCGAATGCTCTTCAATGACCGCCACCTGCTCCATCGTCGCATCTTCCAGAATGCGGACCGGATGCGTCCTCACCCAGCGAATGCGCTGAAACGCCGTATCGAGCATGAGCGAATCGAAAAGACGTACACCCAATGAATCGCGGATACCCAGAAGCCTTTTAAACACGGAATCCCTGTCAGCCTTTTTTTTCGGCATTTCAAGCGCCTGGAGGGCTATTTGGTACGAGGGGCGGTTCCGTACCAAGACGTTGCCGTTCCGGTCGTAAATGTAGCCGCGGTCTGCAATCAGTTCGATTCTTCTCAAGCGGTTGTTCTCGGAACGCTGGAAATTTTCTTCGTAGTGGATATACTGCAACGAAAACAGTTTGAACAATATAATCGAGAAAAGAATTACCGTCCCGGCCAAAAAAATCAGGACGTTCCAGTTTCTGCGGACTCTAGCCTCGTTCTCCGAAGTATCGTTATACATTCGCCTTCTTCCCCGAAGAGAGATAGAACAAAATGCCACCGATAACCAAGGTGTAAAGGCATTCCGGCACCGTCTTTGTCACAAAAAGCGTCGTCACCACGTCCTTTTCGAGGCCCGTGATGAGGAAATAGAACATGTCGTTCACAAAAAAGGCTAACCCAAGGACACCTACTTTTGCAGGTAAATTCAGCGTGAGGAACCGCTCTTCGAGCTGCCCTACGGCAAACCCCACGATAGTCATCGCGATTGAATTCGCGCCAAGCCATTCCACCGGGGCATACACGTCCTGCGTGAACCCCGCCAGGAAGCCCCATAAACAACCCGTAGCGGCCCCGAAGCGGAGAGCCACGGACACCACGAAGATGACCACGAAATCGGGCCCTATGCCCAAAATCTGGAGCCATTCGCCCACCGTCGATTGCACGGTGAACACGATGACAAAAAAGAGAAGCGTCCTCAACCATCCATAATTACTCATCGAGCAACTCCTGGATAATCCAATCCGGTTCCTTTTGCATCACGAAGACTTCTTCAAGCGTGGAAAATTCCTGGAAGGGTTCCACGTCCATGAGACTCATCACGTCCAGGTCCGCCTTGCGAACCGAACGGACCGTACCCACAGGAATACCCTTGGGAAAAATGCCGCCCAGTCCAGAGGTGATGAGCGTATCGCCCTCGGCAACGCCCGCATGGGAGGGAATCATCGCCGAAAGCAGATGACCGTCCATCGATTCCAGAAAGCCCACCACGCGCGTACGGCGTTCGAGCACGGAGAGCTTGAGGTTCGGATCGACTAGAAGCTGCACCCTGGAATGCGTCATCATCGCCTTCGAAATCTTCCCGACAAGCCCGTTCATCGACATCACCGGCATGTTGTCCTTGACGCCGTGATACGTCCCGCGGTTGATGACAAGCGTCGTAAGAAAACGGCCGGGGTTATGCCCCACCACGCGGGATGTCACAATCGGATAGTCCCACTTGTCGTCAAAGCGCACAAGCGTGTGGAGCCTCGCGAGTTCCTGCAAGCCTTCGCTTGCGTGGTAAGTTTCCTGCCTAAGCCTCGCGTTTTCCGCTTTCAGGTGGTCATTTTCCGCCTGCAAGTTCTTGAAGTCGTTGATGGACGAGGCCAGCAGCTGCACCGGGTAAAAAACAGTCGAAAGAGCGCTTTCGACAACGCTTTCACGGACCTGAGTCGAAGCCTCGCGCAACAGGATTCCCAAAACGAGAAAAAAGGCAAAAGCGACAACGCCATGCCTTTGGGTAAACAAATCGACAATAAAGCGAAAAGCTCTAAGCATCGAAGTGCAAATTTTAAAAATTACGTAGAGGAGGCGATCAAGACAGGACGGTACTTATCCAAGTCCTCAAGAATGCGGGCAGCACCCTTGCAAACACACGTCATCGGATCGTCAATCACGTTCACGGAAAGACCCGTTTCCTTGCGGATACGTTCGTCAAGACCGCGCAGCTGGGAACCGCCACCCGTGAGGATAATGCCCTTGTCGTAAATATCGGCGGAAAGTTCCGGGAGCGTAATGCTCAGCGCCTGCTTCACCGCTTCGATAATCGACGTGACCGGCTCGTTGATGGCTTCGCGGATTTCGGCGCTTCCGATCGGAATCGTACGCGGCATACCCGCAATAAAGTCGAGACCCTTGACTTCCATCGTCAATTCCTCTTCGAGCGGGCTTGCAGAGCCAATCTGGATCTTGATCTGTTCAGCGGTGCTTTCGCCCACGCAGAGGTTGTACATCGTACGCAGGTAACGCACGATAGCCTCGTCCATTTCGTCGCCGCCCACGCGCACGGAGCCGTTGCAGTCGGACTTGTTCAAGGCAATCACGGCGATGTCGGACGTACCGCCGCCAATATCCACAATCATGTTGCCGACAGGTTCTTCGACCGGGATGCCCATGCCGATAGCGGCAGCCATCGGTTCATGCACCAGGTGGACTTCCTTTGCGCCAGCCATCTTTGCGGCATCAATCACGGCGCGCGTTTCCACTTCGGTAATCCCGTTCGGAACGCCAACCACCACACGCGGTTTCACCACCCACAGCGGGTAGCGCTGCACACGCTTGATAAACGTCTGCAAAAGAGTTTCCACAAGCTCGAAGTCGGCAATCACGCCATCGCGCATGGGGCGAATCGCACGGCTTTCGCCCGAAGTACGGCCCAGCATTTTCTTAGCTTCGGAGCCTATAGCAGTCACACGGTTGCTCTTGCGGTCCACCGCAATCACAGTCGGTTCATTAATGAGAATGCCTTGTCCAGCCACATGGACAAGCGTATTTGCAGTACCCAGATCGATACCAATATCACAAGAAAAAAGTCCGAACAAAATTTAGCCCTCTATAGATGTAACCCGTCTTGAAATATAATTAAAAAAGGTCGCAATTTTACAATCAAGGCGTTTTATCTTTACCAAATTTTAAGACCTTATAATAACGGTCCCAGTGCCTGCCATGAACCTCGTAACGGTACTTGCGTTTTGCGTAAATAGCCATGTTCCTGTAGAGATAAAAATCGACTTCGGCATAGGCCGCATAAATTTCGGCTTCGGCGCCTTCGAACAACCTAAAATCACGAATCTTGTAATACGGTTCTTCGAGCAAATCCTCTTTTTTCGTATTAGCATTCAAGGCTTCCGCCACCATGAACTTCAAGTCTTCTTGCAGATACGGGAGAAGTTTCTTTTCAATGCGCTCCGTCGGTTCGGAACATGACGAAAGCAATGCGAGAATTAAGAGGAACAAAATCTTTTTCATGGCTATAAAATAAAAAAAGAAACGCACCCAGATGGAGTGCGCTTCAAAATAGTCAATGGGTATTAGGGGTTAGGGATTAGGGGTTAGGTTATAGTCACGGCGAAGCCGTCTTATACAGACGTGCGAAGCACGTGATTTTTTCCTAAGACCTAAAACCTATAACCTAAAACCTACACTAGAACGAATACGTCGCAGAGATTCTGGAGAAGATGCGGCCTTCGCCCTGGAACGGGTTACGGAAGAGCAAGTCTTCGGCGACAGTCACATCGATCTTCAGCTTTTCTTCGATATTGATGCCGAAACCGAAGCCGATATGGTCCTTGGAAGTACCGTCAGCGAGCGGGTTCGTGCTGAAGAAGTTGCCGTCATCCTTGCAGATGCCATAACGCTTGTCGTTGTACTTGTCTGCATTCTTGGCATTGACATTGCAGTCCGTATAAAGGATGGACTTCTGGCCACCGACGCGGATGACGAACCAGTCCCACCAGATGTTGCGTTCGATACCGAAGCTGATCATGCCGCCGATATCGGTACGTTCGTCCCAATGTCTATTGTCTTCGTTACGGGAATCGTAAGTCCATGTCTTGGTATCGACATCAAAGATCCAGTCGTGAGCCTTTTTCTTATTCCAGATAAAGTCTGCACCCATCCAGAAGAAGCCACGATCGAGGGCAACGTTTATACCGAAGCCCACTTGCGCATGCTTTTCATCCAGGCCCGGAGCATCGATGAACTTGAGGTTCAAGGCCGGGACGAGTTCGCCGTTGATAGCGTCCAAAGTAAAGAATGCACGGGACTTGATGAGGAACGAGAAATTACCGTCATCAAAGAAGTTGTGGTGTTCCGGACCATACTGGATACGGGCCAAAGCCAAGGAACCTTCCAAATCAAAGTAATTGGTAATCTGGAAGTTGAAACCACCATCGGCCTGCACGATAGAAGCGTAGGCATCCTTCTTCACCTGGTAGTTGCCGTCTTCGCCAACATCACCACCGTCCTGCTGAGCGATATAGACATGCAAGCCCCAAGCGTTGCCGTTCGAGAGCGTACCGCCCAAGAAACCATCGAAGTTCGTCACCGTTTCAGGAACTGCAGTCCGTTCGCCGCGTTCACCAATGACAACATCCGGCAAGTACTGGATAAGTTCAGAATTGATGCGCCCGAAGAGACCGCCGATAGAAATACGCGGATCCGGATTGTTGGCATCCCCAAGAGAAATGGAGAAAATGCCACCGAAGTTCGGGTGCTGCGGGTCGCGGTTTGTACCTGTTTCCACGTCCTGCGTATAAGGTCCGAATTCACCAATCAGGTAATTGGAGTAAAGGTTGATGTTTGCCGGGTTATCAAAAATGCTCACATCATCCATGATGTAAGTCGTATTCTTACCCATAGATTCGATACGAGCAAATGTTGCAAAAGCAGACCCTACACCTAGGATCCCAAATGCGGTGCCCACGGCGGCTACAGTTTTTAAATTCATGGAACAACTCCTATTGGAAATTCTTTTATAAAGTTAGTTTTATATACGAAAAAACGCAACAGGAAATTAAGAAAACATGTTTTTTTTTTGAAAATTTTCTAGAACATAAAAAAGGCTAGACTTTCGTCTAGCCTTTTTTCAAGCTTTCCTAGTGAATTATTCGGAGAACGTGAACGGAATCGTGACCGTCGTGTTACCGGACTTCACCTTGCTGAAGGTCCAGCGGCTGACAGCATTCTTGACTTCGTTGTCAAATTCGCTGTAACCAGTCGTAGAAGACACTGTGGAAATGCTGATGATTTCGCCACCCGGAGCGATCGTGAATCTCAAGGTAACCTTACCCTGGAATCCCGGTTTCTTCTTCAGGCACTTGTTATAGATGTGGCGAAGACCCGGAGTACGCTGACGCACAACCTTCATGATGTCTGCAGCGGAACGGGATCCACCACCGGCACCCATGTCGATATCGCGCATAGACGGAGTCTTGATGGAGCCCTTGGCCTTGGTAGCGATACCACCGCCGCCACCGCCAAGGAGGCCTGCGAGACCGTCACCGATACCACCGGAACCACCTTCTGCGTAACCTTCGTTGAAGCCACCGTCGGCCTTACCGCGACGACCACCGAGAACGGTCTTACCCGTAGTCTGGAGGCCAGCGACGTCCTTAAGCACCTTGTCGATGTCCTTGGTGAACTTCTGGTTCTTCATCAAGTCATAAGCAGCAGCAGAGGCGTTCTTGGTCTGAGCGGTGAGGAGCTTGAGCACGCCGCGAGTCTGCGGAGCGTTCGGCTGACCCTTACCACGCGGCTTACCACCGCCACCAGCTTTCTTACGAGGCTTCTTCGGTTCAGGCTTCTTCTTTTCTTCCTTCTTTTCTTCCTTCTGCTCGATCTGCATGGAAGTAGTAAGGTCAACAGAGTCCGCATTGTCGAACACGACTTCAGCAACGACCTGTTCGTACATGGAAGCCCATATACACATCGCCAAAGCAATCACAAGAGAGACACCGGCAATTGCGCCCATCTTCTTGTCGGATTCCGGCATAAGCGACGCAATAAACGGATCTATGTTCTTCTTTGCCATTGATTATTCCTCCCCGCCGTTCTTCTGCATCACGGCGAATGCGACGTTCGTGTATCCGGAGAAGCCACACGTGGCCATCACCTTGTACATCGCATCATACGGGATGTTCTTGTCAATCTGGACAATGATGTGACCCGCTTCGTCGGCAGGAAGACCCATCTTGAGGGCATGTTCCTGTTCGATAGCGCGACGGTCCTTCAGGACGTCGTCAACCTTTGTTACAAGGAGATCTTCCTGAGCGAGAACGTCAGCGGTCGGAACCACCTGTTCATTGTCAACGATAACGTAGTTAGCATCGACCACGACAGTCAGAGACACTTCCTTCGGCTGTATTTTGGAAGTCGAAATCGGAAGAATCAAGTTTTCTGCCTGGGTCAAGAGCTGACCTTCAGCGTCCATGTTCTTGATCATGAACACCAAGATGATGGTCATCATGTCCATCATGGACGTCAAGGAGAAAGGTACGTCTTCGCTATATTTACGAGTTTTTCTAGCCATGATTAACCTCCCAACTTAGCAAGGTTGATCTTGCTGAAACCAGCTTCCTTGGCACGGTCCATGAGCTGGATGATCTTGTCGAACTGAGAGTCATCGTTAGCAACGATGATGATGTTATCAACGTCGTCCAAGTCGATGAACTGAGTATGGATAGCGATCAAATCCTTAGCAATGAGATCGTATGCGGAAAGCGGGTAAATCATGCTCTTGTCGCCCGGCTTGAGAGTACGGGCAGAGTTCGGCTGAAGTGTTGCGACAGCCATGCCAGCGGTCGGAGCCTTGAGAGCAGCCGGACTCTGGAGACCACCAGCGCCTTCACCCGGAAGAGACAAGAAGTTGTTAGCACCGTCAACGTAAGCACTGTCAGCGTGAGCTTCTTCAGCACTACCGTCGTTCTTGTAAGCAGCCCAGATCACGCGACCCGGATCTTCTTCGGATTCCTTCTGAATAGCCCACAGTTCGATAGCTTCGATGTCATAAAGATATTTATCTTTGTCCATCTCGGAACCATCTTTGCACGTCGGGCCATGTCCGCCTTCAACAACTTTCTTCACGTCTTCTGCCGGATACGTAACAAGCTTAGCATCGGACTTGCAACGGAACGTCCACATTTCCTTGAAATAGACGTTCGGCTGGAAACCACCGCGTGCACCGATAACGAGGTATTCGCTAGCGATGGCGAGTGACAAGTTCAATGCCTGCTCATCAGGTGGAGGAG
>Ga0265299_10001871_pt1 | contig 22676 bp, 24 predicted proteins | sample AusTroGonzalo_MG_4_FD_193485 | JGI IMG/M metagenome (GOLD analysis project Ga0265299, IMG submission 193485) | Bovine rumen microbial communities from tropical cattle in Woodstock, Queensland, Australia - Gonzalo_02 | ecosystem: Host-associated > Mammals > Digestive system > Stomach > Rumen ... | reverse complement strand
AAAACTTACGGGACAAAATCTGTATACTATTTCAATCTTCTGTCGGTATTTTTTTCAATGCTGAAGTCTGACATTTTATTCTCTGGCGGCGGAAGTCTTTTGCAGGATGTTACAAGCTCAAAAAGCCTTTTTTATTACCTTTTTATTATTTCTTTGGCATTAATTCTCGGTAAAAAAGTAATAATTTTTGCACAGGGTATAGGACCTGTAAATAATAAATTTTCCCAAAAAATAACGAAATTTATATTAAAAAAATGTTCTTATGTAACCGTAAGAGACGAAAAAAGCCTGAATTTGCTAAAAGAATGGGGTGTTGACGCTGACCTTGTTCCTGACCCCGTCTGGAATTTGTCAGTCGGAAAAAGATATCCTCATAATATACTTGGTATTCAGCTGAGAACGTGGAAAACTTTAACCGAAAATATGATAACTGCTCTTGCAAAATCTGTTGCTGAAGCTTTTTCCGATAAGAAAATTTTTATATATGCTCTTCAAAAATCGCAGGATAAAGAGCTTTGTCTGCAATTTGAAGAAAAACTTAATGAATTTTCTCCGAATACCTATACCCAGATTATTGCAGGCAAGTCGCCGTCTGAAATTGCAGCCTCGTTTTCTCAGCTTGATTTACTTATTGCAATGAGATATCATGCCTGTCTTATCGGTTTAAAGTACAAAATGAACGTGCTTCCGATTGTTTATGACCCGAAAGTTGAGAGTCTTGCGGATGAATTCGGCCTGACAAACAGAATTTACATGCGTGACGAACAGGAAGCCGATACTGCAATAAAGCTTTTTCAGTCTGCACAGCACGAAATAAATGAAAAACCCCTCCCTCAATTCGATTTCTCTTCTTATGCAAAATTTTTGAAATAAAAAAATCCTTTCCCTCAACGGGAAAGGAAAACTGATAAAGAAGAACAGAGTGTGTTGACTATTTAATTGTAAAAAAACTTTTTTAATGAAACATCAGAAAAAAGTATTGTTTTTGGGGAGCAAGCTCCCGTTTACTTCTTTGCAACAGCATGTGAAATCTGAAAGCAGTACGATTTTGTTTTTTGGGGAGCAAGCTGCCTTTTATTCTTTACAACAGCATGATTTATAATTCAGATATTTTATTTTTCTTGGAGCAAGCTCCCGTCTATTCTTTGCAGCAGCCTGTAAAAACCAAAAACGGTACGATTTTACCTTACAGCAAGCTCCCTTTCTATGCTTCTCGGCAACGTAATTTTACATACAATTAATCTTTAATTGTGTTATAATAATTTTATGGAAAATGTATCCTTAAAAATTAAAAACGGTTTCACCCTCGCCGAGGTTCTGATAACACTTGTCATTATCGGTGTTATTGCTGCCATGACTATTCCGACACTGATAAATAAAACACAAGACCAAGAACTTAAATCTCAATTTTCAAAAGCATATTCAACAGTTGCACAAGCTCTGACAAAGACTGTTATAAATGATTTTTACGGATATGCTGCTTGTACATACTATAAGGATGTTTCAACCGATGCGATAGACTACGGACGGACTGCTACTGCTGATTGTACGACATTTTTTAATGTATTTGCAAAAAATCTTTCTATACAAAAATTATGTGACGGAAATGCCAAATCAGGCGGTTGTATTCCAACTTATCAGTCGTACAATAATGCCAGTGGCTGCGGCGGGTATAATCAATCTAATATGAATTCTGCAAATCCTGCTTATGTTTTATCAAACGGTCAAATAATTATTCCGTATAAGTCTTCGTTTCTTCATCCTCTTTTTTTAATTGATATTAACGGTCAGAAAGGTCCTAATGCCTACGGTAAAGATTTGTTCGGTTTCAAAATAGTGCGTAACAGTGATAATTTGACAGCTTTTTATTTGGATTACGAAGCTTGTGAATTCCCTGTCAGCGGTGGCAGAACAACAAGAGAAATGGTTCAATACGCTCTTGCGGGTAAAAAATAATTAACTTTTTTGCAAAATCTACATTGTTTGTATGTATTTGCCAATTATTATTTGTAAATAAGTTTTTGTTTTATATATATTTGTTTTATAATGTTTTCAAAAGTATTAGCCAAAGGGTAGAATTATGAGTGTAAATTTTGAAAAAAACGAAGTAAATGAAAATAATGAATTAGTAATGGATTTTAAAGTTGATGCGGAAGAAACCAAACTTGCGTATGCAAAGGCGTGTAAAAAATTATCCGCTTATGTAAACATTCCCGGTTTCAGAAAGGGAAAAGCTCCGGTAAATGTTCTTGAAAAACATCTCGGTAAAGATTATATACAGAGAGAAGTTCTTGAGAGCATTTTGCCTGAAAAACTCAACAATTTTATAAAAACGAACAATTATGAAATTATAACAGAGCCGAATGTTGAAAGTTTTAAATTTGAGGATGACGGTTCTCTGAGTGTTTCTGCAAAAGTTGAGTTAAAGCCTCAGTTTACTCTTCCCGAATACAAGGGTATTGAGTTGGCAATAGATAAATTTCATCAGCCGGAAGATGCGCTTGAAAAAGAATTAAATTACGTAAAAGAAAACAATGCGACTTTCCAAAAAGTTGAAAACAGAGTAACAAACGAAAAAGACATTGTTAATATTGATTTTGAGGGTTTTGTTGACGGGGAAGCAATAAAGGGCGGAAAAGCTAACGGATACAGGTTAGACCTTGCTCACAGCAATTTTATTCCCGGTTTTGCGGAACAGCTTGTCGGTAAAGAATTGAACTCAGAATTTACAATTAACGTTAAATTCCCCGACGAATACCACGATGAAGCAATCAAAGGAAAAGATGCGGAATTTAAAATTAAAATAAATGAAATTCAGGAAAAAGTATATCCCGAAATTACCGATGAACTTGCAAAAAAATTGGGTAAAGGCAGATATGATACAGTTGACGGAATGAAAGCCGATATACAAAAATATTTGGGTGAAATGGAAGTCAGCGAAAATTCAAGACGTGCGACAAAAGTTCTTTATGAAAAACTTTTGAATGAAACAGATGTTAAAATTCAGCCTCAAATGATTCAGAGAGAAATTGACGCAATGATGTATGAAATTCAGCAAAAGGCAATGCTTCAGGGGCAGGATTACAGTAAAATATTAGAAGAAAAACAATCCGGCAAATATGATGAAGAAATGAAAAGCGAAGCAAACAGAAGAATTAAGACTGCATTGATAATTGCCGAAATTGCCAAAAAAGAAGATATAAAAGTTATGAGTGAGGATATTGATGCAAAGATAGCCGAACTTGCAAGATTATATAACACAACAGCTGATTTGGTTATCGGAGAAATGAAGAAAAATCCGAACATGTTCCATTATCTTACACAACAGATTATGAGCCAAAAGGTTACTAAATTTCTTATAGATAATGCTAAAATAGTTGAAAAACAGGATAACAATTAATAATAAACAGGAGAAGAATAATGAGTTTTGTACCCGTAGTAGTAGAACAATCAAGCAGAGGAGAAAGGTCTTTTGATATTTTCTCAAGATTGCTCAGAGAAAGAATAATTTTTCTCGGAACACAGATAGATGACATGGTTGCTAACCTGATAGTTGCACAGTTATTGCTGTTAGACAGCGAAAACCCCGAAAAGGATATTATGTTATACATAAATTCTCCCGGAGGAAGTGTAACGGCAGGATTTGCAATATATGACACAATGCAGCACATAAGAGCTGATGTTTCGACGATTTGTCTGGGGCAGGCAGCATCAATGGGCGCATTCTTATTGGCGGCAGGTACTCCCGGAAAGAGAATGGCTCTTCCTCATTCAAGAGTTTTAATTCACCAGCCCCTCGGCGGAGCTCAGGGTCAGGCAACCGATATTGAAATTCAGGCTGCTGAAATCGTAAGGATTAAAAAGTCCCTGAATGAAATTCTTGCAAAAAACACAGGACAATCCCTGAAGAAAATTGAAAAAGATACTGACCGTGACTATATCATGACACCTGTTGAAGCTCTTGAATACGGTATGATTGATAAAGTTGTTTCAATGGGCGAAAAATAGTAATATATTGATGTAGATAACCGGAGTTCACAAAATGGCAAACCATGATGACAGTCGTTTAAAATGTTCTTTTTGCGGAAAGACGCAGGATCAGGTCAAAAAGCTTATAGCTGGACCTGAAGTATATATTTGCGATGAATGTGTAGAACTCTGCAATGAAATATTAGATGAAGAATTTCTTGATTCAAAAGAGAAAAAAGAAACGTCGCAGGAAACTGATAACAAGCAGGATTTAAAAGACATTCCCAAACCGCACCAGATAAAGGAATATCTTGACCAGTACATAATCGGGCAGGACGATGCGAAAAAAGTTCTTTCCGTGGCTGTATATAACCACTACAAAAGACTTGCCCACAATGCTTCGTCAAATTCCAAAAATGATGTAGAAATTCACAAAAGTAATATTTTACTTGTAGGACCGACAGGCAGCGGTAAAACACTGCTTGCACAGACTCTTGCAAAAATGCTTGATGTTCCTTTTGCGGTTGCAGATGCGACAACGCTTACGGAAGCAGGTTATGTCGGTGACGACGTAGAAAATATTCTTCTGAGGCTTTATCAGAGTGCAAATTATGATGCGCAAAGAGCCGAAAAGGGTATTATATATGTTGATGAAATCGACAAAATCGCAAGAAAATCGGAAAATCCGAGTATAACAAGAGATGTCAGCGGAGAGGGTGTTCAGCAGGCTCTTTTAAAAATGATTGAGGGAACTGTTGCGAATGTTCCTCCACAGGGCGGCAGAAAGCATCCTCATCAGGAATTTATCCAAATCGACACAAGCAACATATTGTTTATTGTTGGCGGTGCGTTTGTCGGATTGGAAAAAATTGTTGACAGACGGGCAGGAGAGGGAACATCTCTCGGCTTCGGTGCGGCAGCTCCGAAAACTCAGGCTGAAAAGGAAATCGAAGAGGGCAAAATGCTCAAAAAACTTCAACCTGAGGATTTGTTAAAGTTTGGTCTGATACCCGAATTTATAGGACGTGTTCCTATTTATGCGGTTCTTGACCCTCTTGATGAAGAAACACTCAAGATGATATTAACCAAGCCGAAAAATGCTCTTGTAAAACAATATCAATGCCTGCTTAATATGGATGGTGTTGATTTGAAATTTGAGGATGAAGCAATAGAAATTATTGCACAGGAAGCATTAAAGCGTAAGACGGGAGCAAGAGCGCTGCGCTCAATCCTTGAAACTCTTATGATGGATATTATGTACGAAGTTCCGTCAGACTCTTCAATCAGGGAATTTACCGTAACGGCAGATATGGTCAAAAAGCCGGAAATACTCGTATCATTGATGAGTAAAGACAATAAGCAGTTCTCAAACAAAATTGAACTAAAGAAACTCGAAAAAATCGAAAAGGTTGAGGACATAGCGTAATATCTTATATTTTATTCTGAAAAGGGGGTTAATTATTATATTAATCCTCTTTTTTCATTTAAATACACTTTTATTGAAAAAAAGCGGTGTTTATAATATTATTTTCTCAAATAAGAATGGAAAAGGAAACAGATATGACAAGACCAATGAATATAGCTGAAAAGATTTTGGCAGCGCATGCAGGACTGGAAGAAGTAGTTCCCGGACAATTGATAACGGCAAAAGTTGATATTACTTTGGCGAACGATATTACTGGGCCTGTTGCGGTCAGAGAATTTAAGAAAATCGGAGCAAAAAACGTCTTTGACAATACGAGAGTTGTTTTTGTTCCCGACCACTTTGTACCGAACAAAGATATTAAATCTGCAGAACAGGTAAAAATGCTCAGAGAATTTGCGAAAGAACAAAATCTTGTAAACTTCTTTGAAGTCGGAAGAATGGGTATTGAACACGCACTTCTTCCCGAAAAGGGCATAGTTACGGCAGGAGATTTGATTATCGGTGCCGATTCTCACACATGTACTTACGGTGCTTTGGGCGCTTTTGCAACAGGGGTTGGCTCGACAGATTTGGCATGCGGTATGGCATCGGGTGAAACATGGTTTAAAGTCCCTGAAACCATTAAGGTAGAATTCAACGGCAAACTCAATAAGTGGGTAAGCTCAAAAGATTTGATACTGCATTTAATCGGTGATATCGGAGTTGACGGCGCTTTGTATCAGGCTCTTGAAGTCGGCGGAAATGTTATCGAAGAAATGGACATGGACGGAAGATTTACTTTCTGTAATATGGCGATTGAAGCAGGTGCAAAAACAGGTATAATTGCAGCAGATGAAAAGACCGAAGAATACCTGAAAGGACGTTCAGTCAGACCGTATAAGATTTATAAGAGCGACGAGGGTGCGCAATATGTCCGCACAATAAAATACGATGTTGCCGACATTGAACCTACGGTTGCATTCCCGCATCTTCCCGAAAATACAAAGCCGATTTCTCAGGTCGGCAATATTACGATTAATCAGGCAGTTATCGGAAGCTGTACGAATGGCAGACTTTCCGATTTGAAAATTGCGGCTGAAATTCTTGAGGGTAGAAAAGTTAACGACAATGTAAGATTGATTGTATTCCCCGGAACTCAGCAAATTTACCTTGATGCAATAGAAAAAGGTTACGTTCAGACAATTGTAAAAGCTGGCGGTGCTGTTTCAACTCCGACATGCGGACCTTGTTTGGGCGGACATGCAGGTATTCTTGCGGCAGGAGAAAGAGCAATTTCCACTACAAACAGAAACTTTGTCGGAAGAATGGGACACGTTGACAGCGAAGTTTACCTTGCCTCTCCCGCAGTTGCTGCAGCAAGTGCAATTCTCGGAAAAATAGCTTCTCCCGAAGAATTGTAACATCAGAAACGAAAAATTTAAAATTTCGGTCATGTTTTTTGTTGATGTGACCGATTTTTTATTTCAAATGTTAATGTGTGTAATTGTAATAATTGTAAATATTTATTATTGACACTAAAACAGAATAATTATTTAAGCTTTCTAACAGAGTAAAAGAGAATAGAATCTACGTTTATAGTTGAGTTTATTGTGATATAATTATTTTATGAATAAATTGTTGAAAAATTTAAAAAACGGCTTTACCCTTGCGGAAGTGTTAATAACACTCGTTATTATTGGTGTTATAGCTGCAATGACTATTCCGACAACGATTGCAAAATATCAAAAAGAAGAAACCGTTTCCCGCCTTAAAAAAGTTTATGCTACTTTATTGACGGCGTATAATACAGCGGTATTTGAACACGGTGATATTAAAAACTGGTCATTTGGTCAGCCAAATAATATTGCAAATTCAGTCTCAAAATATATATTGCCTTATCTTCAGGTTGCAAAATTCTGCGGTACAAATAACAGAGATTGTACCTCTGTTGACAGGGTTACCCTAATAGGTACGGAAAGTGTGTGTATTAAGGTTTATTCGGGTGGATTTAGACCATTTGCAAGTTTTCAGCTTCCTGACGGTACAATCCTATGGGGTTACAACGATGATGATAATTACCTGATTCTTGCTGCGGATATAAATGGTGATAAAGGCCCTAACAAAGTAGGCAGAGATACTTTTTGGTTTGTATATGATAAAAGAGATAATCCATCTGATAGAAAATTTCACAGGGCAGGCAGAGCCGGCTTTTATATGTGGGGAGATAATAATCCGAGAGAATACCTTAAAGGTACTGGCGCAGATAATTGTAATAAAAATGCTTCATCTATTGTTGTTGGCGCTCATTGCGGTGCTTTGATAAAGCTCGACGGCTGGCAGATTAAAGACGATTATCCGTGGTAACGGTTTTTATTTCTTTTCCCAAAAATCATTCAAAGAGTTAATACTCAAATCACTGTACATATATATTTGTAAATATTTATACTAAAACCAAAGAATTATATAAGCTTCCTGACAGAGTAAAAGAGAATAGAATCTACGTTTATAGTTGAGTTTATTGTGATATAATTATTTTATGAATAAATTGTTGAAAAATTTAAAAAACGGCTTTACCCTTGCGGAAGTGTTAATAACACTCGTTATTATTGGTGTTATAGCTGCAATGACTATTCCAACGCTTGTTACCAAATATCAAAAAGAACAGACAGTAAATCAATTAAAACAGGTCTTTTCTCAATTAAATCAGGCGGCAATGTTATCCGTACCTCAATATGGTGATATGTCAACATGGGATTATATGCTTTCTGATTATGAAATTTTAAAAAAATATTTTAAATTTGTAAAAGCAAAAGAAATGGTATTGGATAGAAGTGAAATACTCTATTTGCGTACTGACGGCGGGTATGAAAACCAGTTGCGAGTTTCATACAACGGTCAAAAAGTTATTGTTTTGAACTCAGGTGCTATTATTTACAGTACAGACAGCGCTCTTTCAACACCTGTTACGACCAGATGTTATACAGTTGATATAAATGGCTTAAGAGGTCCGAATAAATACGGGCGTGATGCTTTCTTTTTATGCCTTGACGGAGAAAGAGGCAGAATTATTCCGCACCAATTAAGAGATGGAGAACCTCCGACAACAGAACGTACAAGAGACCAGTTATTAAATTATTCAGATGGCAATTATAATTACAGGTGTAACAAAACAAGCGGCAGGGGTATGTGGTGTGCTGCCGTGATTATGAAAGACGGCTGGCAGATTAAAGACGATTATCCGTGGTAACGGTTTTTATTTCTTTTCCCAAAAATCATTCAAAGAGTTAATACTCAAATCACTGTACATATATATAATTATATTAATATATATGTGATAACGGATGAAAAGGACAGTTATGCCAAAATTAATTTGTTTAATGCCGACTTACAACAAAGAAAAAACGCTCGCAAATGGAATAGAATCCGTGATTATGCAGAAAACGGACTTTGATTATAAACTGATTATCCTTGACGATTGTTCAACCGATAATTCAAACCGCATAGCAAATGAATATCGTGAAAAATATCCCGAAAAGATTGAAATAATCAGAAATGAAACCAATTTGAAATTACTTCATTCGATTATAAACGGATATAAACTTCTGAAAGGTGCCGATTATTTTTGTGTTTTGGATGCTGATGACTGGTATACGTATGATAAAAAATTCGCTGATGCGGTTAAATTTCTTGACGAACATCCGAATTACACAATGTATATGACAAACATAATTTTGAAAAAAGGAGAGGAAGAAACACCGTATTATCAGGGCGATAAAAAAACTTTTGATTTCGGTTTACGGGAAAGAAAAACTGATAATGCGATTTTCATTCAGACAAGCGGTGTTGTGTATCGGAATATATATTTTAAAAAGGGAAAAAATGAGAAGTTTGATGAAATTCTCAGTTACAAATTTCCCCAGTCATTCAGAGCGGACGGTTTCAGGTTTGAATGGTATCTTCATGGCGGAAAGGCTCATTTCGTAAACCATTTGGAATCGGTTTATAACTATGATTTAAACGGTATCTGGTCAGAAATGGCTGAATGCGAGCAAAGTTTGTATAATGCAAAACTTATGTATTCATGTGCTGAATTTTTCCCCGAAGATAAGGAATTCTACTATTCTCAGTGTAAGCAAATGTTTAAAAACGCCATGGTAAAAATGCAGCATGCTGACAGGGAATCTTTTGCCAAAAATAAGGAATTAATAACTTTTTTATATGATTATTTGTATGTTTCAAATGACATCAGCATTATTAAAGCCTTAAAATTTATTGCAAAGTTTATTCCATGTAAATATTTAAGAAAACTAATAAAGAAAAGTCTTTGATTTTTGGTTTTGTTTTAACCCCCGAAAATGCTTTTATAACTGGTCTTGGAAGCAAAAGTGTATTTATTGCAAAAACAATGTTAAGAAATATTACAAACAAGAGTAAAAAAGTTAAAGAAACATGAAATAGTGCCGATTACATGCATGTGAGGTTTAGTAAACAAGGAGAATTAAAATGGGATTATTCAGTTCAATCGGAAATGCAATAGGAGGGGTCGTAAAATCTGCGGTAAATCTGACCACAAGTGTTGTTAAAGCACCTTTCCAAATTGCAAACGGTGTTCTTAATAGCGTATTTGGTGAAGACCAGGGCTCACAGGCAGGATACGGACAACAAGGTCCGAGTATTTTCGGTTGCGGACCAAGACCAATGGGACCTCCGCCATTCGGTTTTCATCATCACCATCATATGCACGGTCCACACGGACATCACCATCACGGACCGCACATGCCTCCTCCACAAGGCGGCGGAATTCACTTCCACTTTGATTCGTAAAAAGAAAGTTAAGACGGTGTACAATCAGTACACCGTCTTTTTTGTTAATACGGAATTTATGTTAATAAATATTACAGGCATGGTAAAATAAATTAAAGAAATAGAAATTTGTACCGTATAAGTTGATATGGTTTAGTTATAAAGGAATATTACTATGGGTGTACTCGGTTCATTAACCAAAGCTGCAAAATCGGTTACGAAAGCTACAGTAGGTACTGCGGTGAATGTGACTAAAGCTACTGTGGGCGCTGCGGCAGGTGTTACAAAATCAGTTTTTGATGCAACGGCAGGCGTAACCAAGGCAACAGTTGGTGCAGCGGTTGATTTGACAAAAGCATCTGTTGGATTGGCAGCGGATATAACAAAAACAACGGTTGGTGCTGCGGCTGATGTAACAAAGACAGCTTTTGGTACGGCTGCTAATATTGTAGGTGCGACGGCGAATGCTGCGGCTGATTTTACAGGCGGTGTTGCAGGCAGTATATTCGGAAATAACGGTGGCGGTGCGCAGCAGCAAGGCTTCGGACTCGCTCAAAACGGACCGATGCTTGGTAATTCATTTGGCATGGGTGCATATCCGTACGGTCAGGCAGACGGTAATTTCGGTCAAATGGGACCTCAGGGTCATCACCACCACTTCCGTCACAATCCCCATCCGCAGCATCGTGGACCTCACATGCCTCCCCCACCTCCACGTGGCGGTTTCAGTTTCGATTCATAAAAAATTTTTGAAAGTGTACTTTTTGTACACTTTCTTTTTTATTTTTAAATTTTTTTGCTTCACAGTAGAATAAATTATGATAAAATTATGTTAAGAAATATTAAATCATGCCAAAAAAGCCTAAAGAAACATGAAACGGTGCCGAATACATGCATGTAAGGTTTAGTAGTAAAGGAGTATTAAGATGAGTTTATTAGGTTCAATCGGAAAAGCGGTAGGCGGATTGGTAAAAACTTCCGTAAATCTTACGGCAGGTTTGATAAAAGCACCGATGCAGCTTGCAAGCGGTGTTCTTAACGGAATTTTTGGAAATGACCAGCAGCAATGCGGTCCCGGTCCTCAGGGCCCGAGTATTTTCGGTTGCGGACCAAGACCAATGGGACCTCCTCCGTTTGGACATCACCACCACATGCACGGTCCTCACGGACATCATCACCACGGACCACACATGCCTCCTCCACAAGGCGGCGGAATTCACTTCCACTTCGATTCGTAAAAAGTATTTTGACGGTGTACATTTTGTACACCGTCTTTTTGTTTTACAAACTACATAAAATTGTTTTTTATTTAAAAACAATTAAAATTATTGTATGAGGATAATAGGAATTGACCCGGGAACGGCAATTGTCGGATACGGCATAGTTGATTATAACGGAAATGAGAGCAGACTCGTTACGTCAGGCTCGATTCAGACGTCAAAAAATCTTTCCGACGATAAAAGACTGGCGGAAATATCACATGACTTAAAAGAAATTCTGGATAAATATTCTCCTGACATGGCGAGTGTTGAAAAGATTTTTTTCTTCAAAAATCAAAAAACGGTAATCTCCGTTGCTCAGTCGAGAGGGGTTATTTTATCTGTTCTTGCACAAAATTCAGTTCCTGTGTACGAATATACTCCCATGGAAATAAAACTTTCAGTTACGGGATACGGTAAAGCAAGCAAAAATGAGGTTGCGGAAATGGTTCAAAAACTCATAGTGTGTGACTATTTTCCGAAACTTGATGATACTGCGGATGCAATAGCTATGGCAGTTTGCCACATAAGAACAGGCGGGGTGTAAATGGATAATATAAAAAATCTGGTAATTTTTTCTTTTTTATTCGGTTTGGCTGCAGGAATACTTGCCCTCATCCCTTTTCTCGGAATTTTAGTTCTTTTAATAATGATGTTCTGTTCTTCTTTTATAATAATTGTTCTTATGAAAAAAACAGGATATCTTGTTTGTCATGATGAAGCAGGCGGACTTTTGTACGGAGGAATTTCGGGATTTGTTTCTTTTATAGGCTTCACTTTTACCTTTTTACCGTGCGCATTTGTTCTTTCTTTAATTTTTAAAGACTCATACTATACGGGGATAAGTTTTATCGTTAAAAACGGTTTTATGATTATGCTTATGATAGTATTATTCATAGGAATATTGTGTGCTATGATGAATGCATTTTCAGGACTTGCTTCCGTTTATGTTTCAAACAGTCAGACAGATACAGTTCAGAAAAAATTTACTTTAGATATTGGAAAAGGATTTAAAAATGGCTTTAGAATCAAAAATAAAAACGATTGAATGGGTTGATAATTGTTCGAGAATGATAGACCAGACACTTTTGCCGAAAGAGTTTAAACTTGTTGATATAAAAACCTGTGAAGGCATGTACGATGCCATAAAAACAATGATAGTAAGAGGCGCTCCCGCAATCGGAATTGCAGGCGCTCACGGTGTTGCCCTTGCGGGAATTGAATTAAAATCAAAGTTCTCGGACAGAAAAGATTTTGATAATGCACTCAGAGAAAAAGCTGAATATTTAAAGAGTTCAAGACCAACTGCCGTTAACCTGAGATGGGCTGTCGACAAGCAGATTGAACTACTGGAAAAAAATTGTTCTGTTGAAGAAATTATATCTGATTTAATTGAAAATGCAATAAAAATGGAAAATGAGGACATTGAAATCAACAAAAAAATGGGGGATTTCGGTGCCGAAATAGTTCCTGAGGGGGCAACAATTTTAACCCACTGTAATGCGGGCGCTTTGGCAACTGTCGGCTACGGTACGGCACTCGGGGTTATCCGTTCCGCTTTTGCAAAAGATAAAACCATTAAAGTTTTTGCAGACGAAACAAGACCGAGGCAGCAGGGTGCAAGACTTACGACTTGGGAGCTTCTTCAGGACGGAATTGACACAACTCTCATAACGGACGGTATGTGTTCCTACTTTATGAGCAAAGGAATGATTGATGTTGTTATCACAGGTGCGGACAGAATTGCTGCCAATGGTGATACTGCAAACAAAATAGGAACTTATACGGTTGCAATTTCAGCAAAATACCACAATGTTCCTTTTTACATTGCAGCTCCTCTTTCAACAATTGATACAAAGATTTCTTCCGGAAAAGAAATACCGATTGAAGAAAGAAATCATGAGGAAGTTACTCACATAAACGGTGATTGGATTTGCGCTGAAAATGTAAACGTAATAAATCCGAGCTTTGATGTTACTCCAAATGAATTAATTGCGGGAATTATTACCGAAAAAGGCATTTTAAGACCGCCATTTAACGAATCAATCAAAAAAGCGTTTGAAAAAGATAACTAAAGAATGTTTTTTCCGTCTTTGGAATACATTTTTCGTCTTTTTTCGGCAATAACTTCGATTTTTTTTCTGTAATCACTTCTGAAATTTTCTGTTTCGGAAGTGAATTTTTTCAGAGCTTTTTCAATATTTTTACCGTTAAAATTTATCATATCTTCCGCAAGTTCAGTATTTGTCATGGCAAGCCTTGTCGTATCTCTGAAGCCGCTTGATGCGAGCAATAATGCGAGTTCATTATCTTCTGCAGTTTTGAATAAAATCTGTGACAACAACATCGGGAAATGGCTTATCAGCGCAACTGCTTCATCGTGTTTTTCAGGTGTTGTAATTATGGATTTTGCACCTGTTTCTTTTATTAATTCTTCGATTATTTCTGTGTTTGCGTATTCAAAAGGTGTAATTACCCATTTTGCACCCTCAAAAAGTTCTCCGAATGAATAATCATATCCGGAGTTTTCTGTTCCTGCCATCGGATGTGTCGGAATAAATTTATACGGTCTTGTTTTTTTGCAGACAAAACCTTTTATACTCGCCGTATCGCAAACAATACATTCATTTTTTACAACGCCCTCAAGTTTATCAAGAGTTTCGGAAGTATTTTTAATCGGTGTGCAGACAAAAACAACCTCACACTCTTTTAAAATATCAAATTCGGAACCCGCTTCGGCACCCAGCTTTTTCGTTTTTTCAACTGTTTCTTTGTTTCTTGTGACTACGTAAAAAGAATGTTTACTGCTTTTTAATAATGATTTGAATATTGAACCGCCGATAAGTCCCAGACCAACAATTCCTATTTTCATTAAGTTCCTCTTTCAGTGCTTTTATTCTTCAAAACCCTTGTAATTACATTTTATCAAGAATATTTTTCTTAGAAAAATCTTAACAATTATTCACATATTTGCATAGTAAACAAATATATGTAATAATTCAGTACATTAATAGTCTAACCATTCCTTTCTTGACTTATGCGGCCCTTCTCGGTCGCATTTTATTTTTTTGTTATAATAGAGAAAAGGAGTGCGTATGAAAGGTAAATTGTTTATAATTTCAGGTTCTTCGGGTGTCGGGAAAGGAACTGTAATAAAAGAATTGTTGAAAAAAGCTGATAATCTTTCATTATCTGTTTCGTCAACCACAAGAAAACCCCGTGAGGGAGAAGTCCACGGCAAAAATTATTATTTTATGTCTAAAGAAGATTTTGAAAAATCCGTACAAAATGATGAATTTCTTGAGTGGGCAGAGTTTAGCTCCAATAAATACGGCACCTCCAAAAAAGCGGTCGAAGAACTTTTAAACAAGGGAATAAATGTTCTCCTTGAAATTGAGGTACAGGGTGCTTTACAGGTAAAAAATAAAATTCCGGAGGCTGTTTTGATTTTCATTTTACCGCCGAGCAGAGAAGAAATTGAAAAACGCCTCAGAGGAAGAGGAACGGAATCTGAAGAAGCAATTATGAAAAGGCTTGATGCAATAGAATTTGAATCAAAAGAGTCTGAAAAATACGATTATAAAGTAGTTAACGACGTTGTTGAACGTGCTGTTGATGAAATTTTATCAATATATGAGAGTTGTAAAAATGTATAATATTAAAAAGATAACAGAAAAAATAGAAAAGTTTGCGCCATTAGAAACTTGTGCAGAATGGGATAATTCCGGCTGGCAGATTAATCTCGGAAAAGATGACTGCAAAAAAATCATGACGGCTTTAACTGTTACTGAAGATGTTGTCAAACAGGCAATCTTGAACAATTGTGATTTTATTCTTTCCCATCATCCGATAATTTTTGAACCTTTAAAAAGAATTGAACCGGGGATTATAGTTGATTTGATAAATAACGGTATTCAGGTGTATTCAGCGCATACAAATCTTGATTTGGCAAAAAACGGTACAACGTATACGCTTGCAAAAAAATGCGGTTTTGACCGAATTGAAGAAACTGACGGTTTTCTGTGCGGTACAACGTGTGATATTGATATTGATGATTTTGCCGAATTGATTAAACAAAAATTGGATTTGGACAGTTTAAAAATCATTAATGTAAATGATAAAAAACGTGCAAAATCAATTTGTTTTTGTGCGGGTGCAGGCGGAGGCGAAATACCTCTTGCTGACGGTAAAGGCTATGATTTGTACGTGACAGGTGAGGTCAAATTCCACGAGGCTTTTGAAACAAAAAACTGTGTTGTTTTTGAAGTTGGACATTTTGACAGTGAAAAGTACGTTGGTGAAATTTTTAAGGGTATACTTGATGATGAATACGAAATAATTGAAGCAAATGAAAAAAGACCTTGGATATTTTGTTAGTTTAATATTTATTCTTTTTGCTTCTGGCGGAAATGTTCTTGCCGATGATATTGTTTTGCCGGATTTTCGTTTCAGGGTTAATCAAAGACTGGAGAAAATATCTGAGAATGCAGACAAGGTAGTTTTTCAAACGGTTCGGAACAATCATTCTTTTGAAAAGTTCTTTGATAAGCTTGAGATTGAAATATATAAAAAAAATCCCGAAAAAGAGATGACACCGTCTTATTTTGGGCAAACTTACATTGCAAGAAATCTTACAGGCGATTTAAACGGTGAAAAATATACGGTAATGGATGAAAATGACGAATATATAGGAATATGGTGTTCCCAGCGGGCGCAAAAATGCGAGATTATAAGAGTAATAAACGGTTTTGACGGACTTATCAGCATAAAATATGTTCATAATAATCTATGGCATTTTCAGAACAACATAGGCTCTTTTATTGAAGTTGTAAGGCGTACCTCAATTTATCCCTATGAATTTACGATAAGGGCAGTTTGCAATGACGATGATTTCGTAAGGTTGTAGATATGAATATTACAGGCGGAAAATATAATTCAAGAATAATAAAAACACCTGACTTTGTTAATGTAAAACCAACGCTTTCAAAAATAAGGCAGGCTGTTTTTAATTCGTTATCTTCAATCGGACAATTTTCAACTTTCCTCGATTTGTATTCGGGCAGCGGTATAATGTCTTTTGAGGCAGTATCAAGGGGATTTTTAACTACTGCGGTGGAAAAAGATAAAAAAACAGCGGCTTATATAAAACAAAACATAAAATTGCTAAATTGTGAGTTGGATTTTTATAACACTGATGCCATAAAATTTTTAAATTCTGCCTGTAAAAAATTTGATGTTATTTATATTGATCCGCCGTATGAAAATACTGAATTGTATGAAAAATCACTTGAATTAATAAAAAATAAAAATATTTTAGCCGAAAACGGTCTGGTTATTTTGGAAAAAAATTCCTCTTCACAAATTAAAACAAGTGATTTTAAAATACTGAAAGAAAAAAACTATTCGGATAAAACCATAATTTTTTTAATCAGATAATTACAAATATCTTGTAACGGACAAAAATTTTGTCATTTACGATATCCGGTTTTTGCTTCACAAGTTCTTTTAAAACTTTTCTTGCTTCCAGATATTGTTTTTTGCGGATGTAAACGTCGGCAAGTCCTAACGAGGCATTCGTATTGGCGGGATATTTGGAAAGGATTTTTCTGAAGGACATTTCTGCCGTATCAATATCACCTTTTAAAAATTCCACATAAGCTATAAGACAGTTATTATCGGCATTATTGCTGATTTTTTGTGCTTTTTTTGCATAAATCAGAGCATTTTCAAAGTCTTTCAGCAGGATGTAATTATTTGCAAGATTGTAATAAAGAATATTTAAAAGAGTTCTGTCGGTTGAGTTATTTGCCAGTAAAAGCATAATATTAATGCTTTCCTGATATTTGCCGTCGGCGGTATATGCGTCTGCAAGAGATAAAGAATAAGCAATATTTCCGGGGTTTGCCTTTATAAGTTCTGCAGCTTCTTCAACCGCAGCATCTTTACTGTTGTCCAGAGCATCAAAAATCGCTTTGTGGTATATATATTTTTCTCTTTCTTCAAACTCATTTGTATCATCGCAAATATCGGGTGCAAGAGCGTAAAGTAGTTTTATGGTATTGATATCAGTTCTTGTCAAAGATGTATCTATTCTGTTCTGGTACAAATCATAATCGTTATCCAGTGAATAATACATAATCGTTTTGTTATCTTTTGTATGTCCGCATAATCCGAGTGCGTGGCCGACTTCGTGAGTTATTAATGTTTTGATTTGTTCTTTCGTGAAAAATTCCTTTTCATGGGTTTTATTGAGAATATCAATTTTCATTAATTTTAAGAATTTTTCTCTTTCAATAATCGGTTTTGTTACGCCTGCCTGATAGCCGATATCTTCGGATATTTCTGAAGAGTCAGGAGCTCCGTGAAATTTTATTACGATTTTTGCTCCCGCTTCATTGAATACTTCTTTAAATTTTAAAAAATTATCGCTTTCTCTCTGCCAGTCCCTGAAAACGTCTTTTGCTATGCTTGTATAATATTCCGGGGTTTCAAAATCTCCTTTTATATAATAAGTTATCGGTTTTGATTTTCCCCACCTCAAAACCATATTGTTGAACAAAATCTCTTTTGTGTAATTATCTCCGTATTTGTTAAGAATTTTTTTACGGAATTTTATTAAAATTGAAGTTGCTCTTTTTTCTGCATCTGAACCGTCATCTTCCTGTGCAATTTCAAGCAGCTTTTTTTGAACGGAATACGCTAAAGGCATTTTGCAGAGGCAAATTGTCATTTTATCTTTTATTTCTTTATCCTGCGGATGATACTGGTTTAACGAATTATAAATTTTGTATGCGTTTTTGTAATCTTTGCTTTCCAGTTTAATGTTTGCATATATCAAAAGACTTTTTTCAATAATTATGTTCCAGTTTGAAAAGGCAAAGTAGCTGACAACCGCAACTAAAATAAAAAACAGAATTAAAAGATTTGATTTTTTCTTCTTTTCCATAAAATATCCGTATTTTCCATGAAAAATAATATCATATTTCTGAAAATATTTCATTTTTATAAATGATTTAGTGATTTTTATTCAAATCTTAAAATTCTTTTGCGGCATGGGTTTCCGGAAAAAATAGACCCAGAGGTTTAGATATCCTGTTTAGGTATAAATAACGTAATTTCAGTACGTGTATTGATGTGAAAAGATGATAAAGCATGTATTCTGATAATGTAAATTAGCGGAAAACAAAAAGGGGTTATGAAAATGAGAAGATGTGGCGAATTCAACACTAAAATCAGAGTATTACTGGTTGATGACAATTATGACCATTTGATGGGAATCAGAGAACTTATTAATCTTGAAAGTGAAGTTGATGTTGTTGCAGCTGCAACAAACGCAAATGTTGCAATCAATCTCATCAAAAAATATCAGCCCGAAATTGTTCTTATGGATATGAATATGCCTGAAAAAGACGGTTTAACCGCAATTCAGGAAATCGAAAGACTTGAATTGGATGTAAAAGTTATTGCATTAACAGCTTATGATGATGCAGATTTGATTTTCAGAGCTATGAAACTCGGCGCAAAAGGATATATCCTCAAGACGATGGCTTCTTCTCAGTTAATTCGTGCAATTCAGGAAGTTTCACAGGGAAAAATTTATCTTCCTCAGGGACTTACAACAGGATTTTTTGAATACTTCCAAAAATCTTTCAAAGAAGAAGAAAAGGCTGCAACAGCAGCAGACAGTCTGTTGTCGGATTTAACTTCAAGAGAAGAAGAAGTTTTGGATTTATTAACTCAGGGTAACAATTATAAAGATGTTGCAAATACACTTTTCATAAGTGAAACAACAGTAAAAACACACGTAAATAACATCTTCCAGAAATTACAGGTTAATGACAGAACACAGGCTGTTTTGTACGCATTAAACCACGGATTTATCAGCAGGAGAAAGCAAAGAGCTGCTGTATAAATAGTAATTAAAGAGAGATTTAAGAGATTGGGGCAGATTTATAATCTGCCCTTTTATTTAATTTGTGTTATAATTATATAAGAAGGTAAAAATATGGCAAGAATTCCGTCAAAAAGAAATATTTTAAGAGAGCTGATTTTAGCAAGTTCTGACAGGGAATACACAAAACTGTCAATACAGGGTTTGGTGCGTTCTCTGCTTGAGCCTTTGATGGAACAGTCTTTTTCAGAGGGTCTTGTCCTTTTGCGTTTGTTTAACACCGACGGAATTTCTTCTGTTTTGAAAAGACTTGAATTTTCTGATGTAAAAATATATTCCTATAATGATGAACTCTCGGGAAATAAAATCATAAATATTGAGAAAGAAAAAATCTGGGATACAACGGAATTTGTGCTTATTCTTGCCCCGCGATATTCGGCAGTTGTTATTTGGGACTGGGCTTTGCTTGAAAACGATATGACACAGGTATATTTTCTGATGAATTCCCGTGAAATTTCCGATATAGCAAACGCAATATTCGCAAATTCCTCGGTATCTCTGGAAAATTATTTATTGACTTATGCACCTGACCGCCGTGAACAAAAAACAATGAATATTGCAATAAACAAAATTGCAGACGCTTTCAATAATACAGGTAAAGAAATGGCAATTACCATTGCGGAACAGGAAAGTTACGATAAATCAGAAGAGCTTCTGAAAGAATTTGAACAAATATCTGAAAAAGCAAAAATGACCGCACACGAGATTAAAAATCATCTTTCCGTAATTGATTTGTATACGAGAATCATAGAAAAACGGTTGGATAATGTTTCGGGAAATGAAGAAACTCTTAATTCGCTTAAAAATGCCGTTGAAAGTATAAAACAGGCAAATTTTGCGGTTAATTCATTTATAAGTGAATTAAGAACGTTTACAAAACCTATTTTGACAGACAGGCAATTGTCCTCAATTGTTGAAAATGTTATGACCCTTGCACTGCCAAAAGCAAAAGAAAAGGGAATATCGCTCGAAACGTTCGTCGACAATGAATACAGAGTTTCAGTTGATGTTGCAAAAATGCAAAGCATAATTCTGAATTTGATATACAATGCAATTGAGTCGATTAGTAAAAACGGCAGGATTACTTTAAAAACTGAAGAAAGAGAAAACAATAAAGTCGCTTTGCTTGTCAGAGATTCGGGCTCGGGTATTAAGGAAGAAGATGTGCCTCATATTTTTGATGAGGGTTTTACAACCAAAATTGAGGGGAACGGACTTGGTTTGTACATTTGTAAAAAGCTTGCAAACGAACAGTATTGCGACCTGAATTTGACGCATACCGGAAAAGACGGTACGGAATTTGAAATTCTGATACCAAGAGTTTAACAGGGAGTTTTTATGACAATTATATCTGACAAATTTACAGTAAAAACAAAAGGGTTTACGGATATTATTGATATTACAAAAAATGTTGCCGGACTCGTTCAAAAGCATAATATTACGAACGCAAATGCCCTGATTTATGTTATAGGCTCAACGGCTTCAATTACAACACTTGAATATGAACCCGGACTGCTGAAAGATTTGCCCGAGGCCCTCGAAAAATTTGCCCCCGTTAATAAAGAGTATTTTCACGACCAGACATGGCAGGACGGCAATGGATATGCACATATCAGGTCAGCGCTGATAGGTACTTCTGAAAATATTCCAGTTGTTGACGGTTCGCTTTTCCTCGGCAACTGGCAGCAAATTGTTCTCATTGATTTTGATAATAAATCAAGAACAAGAACGATTTTGGTTCAGTTTATAATATAAGTTAAGAAATTAATAAAAGTTTGAAATATTAAATTTGTAAACACAGATTATTGACACCAAAACCCAATAGCCATAGGCTCTCTAATAGAATAGAATAGAATAGAATAGAAGCGGTAGTGCGCCAGTTTTTATTTTTAAATATGTTATACTTAAATCATGGAAAATTTAAGGTACAAATTTGGAATATTTAAATACGGCTTTACGCTTGCGGAAGTGCTGATAACTCTCGTTATTATCGGTATTATTGCGGCTTTGACGATACCTAATGTTATAAACAATTATTCAAAACAAGAAACAGTTTCACGGTTAAAAAAAGCTTATTCTACTATTATGCAAGCAACTGTAAGAGCGGTTGCAGACCACGGAAATGTTGAAATGTGGGAGATTGGAGCAGCGGGTAATGCTAATGATGCTCTGACTTTTTTTAATAAATATATGGCACCGTATCTGAGCCTTTCAGAAAAAGCTCAAAAACTTTCCTCAACTTCATGGGACAAACATTACTCTCATTTGAATAATTCCCAACGTGATTATGGTGACAGTTATATAAGGGCTTATTTGTCTGACGGTTCAAGTCTTACAATGGTTATTACAAACTCAACGACGTCTGATAAGCGGATTCAGGTTTATGTTGATATCAATGGAGATAAAAAACCGAATAAATTGGGAAGAGATATTTTTATCTTTTGGTTTTTTGTAAGATACAAGGAAAGTTCAGCAGATTATAGCGGACAATTCCAACCTGCCGGTTGTATGTATTCAAGAACCGGTATGATGTCAAATTCAGATGGAAATTGTAATAAAAATCAATCAGGTGGAAGGTGCGGTGCTCTTATTATGAAAGACGGCTGGCAGATTAAAGACGATTATCCATGGTAAGAGTAATAGGCAGTGAAGAGAATATTTCAGTCTGCTCGTTAACCGTCAAAATCATACTGCTTATAAATTTTGCGGGTTATTGCAAATAAAAAGAAGCTGCCCTTGCAGGACAGCGGCGATTAGAAAATGGGAAAATGTAAAACTATCATTTTGTTGTTTTTATCGGCACTGATTTTTTTCAATTTAGCGAATAAGTCAAAATATCCTACGAAAGTTGTATGTATTTATCGGGTTAGTTCTTCTAATAGTCTTTAAAATATTGTAAAATATAAATATGATTTATAATTTTTTAAAGGAAAATATAAATAATTTTGTATCTTCGGCTAACGAAACGAGCAGATTTATGCTGTCGAGGAATGTTCAGTATGACAATGCTGCGGAAAATTTTCCGATAGAGGCAGAGGGTATAGAAAAAGAAATAATAGAGCATGATTTTGAAACTTTTTCAAAATTAGTATCGTTTTTGTCGGGTTCTCTGAAAACATTTATTTTGCATGGATTTATGGGAAGCGGAAAGTCGGCAATGGTCAATTTGCTGTCGGAAATTATAAGTCCGAATGTTTTGTTTTTCAGAATTAATTGCTTTGAAGCAACAAATCTTGATGATGTTTTATTATCCATATACTCGAAATTTATTGAATATTTTAATGAAAAG
>Ga0265299_10001870_pt1 | contig 22679 bp, 15 predicted proteins | sample AusTroGonzalo_MG_4_FD_193485 | JGI IMG/M metagenome (GOLD analysis project Ga0265299, IMG submission 193485) | Bovine rumen microbial communities from tropical cattle in Woodstock, Queensland, Australia - Gonzalo_02 | ecosystem: Host-associated > Mammals > Digestive system > Stomach > Rumen ... | reverse complement strand
GCAACTCACGTTCGCGCTCTACAATCAGTCGTACGGCGACACTCTGCACGCGACCGGCCGACAGGGCGGGCTTCACCTTACGCCACAATACGGGCGACAGCTTGAAGCCAACAAGGCGGTCGAGTACACGGCGTGCCTGCTGGGCATTCACGAGATTCATGTCCAGACGACGCGGATTCTCAATAGCAGCAAGAATAGCGGGCTTGGTAATCTCGTGGAACACGATACGGTTGGTTTTCTCTTCGTCCAGACCGAGCACCTCGCAAAGGTGCCAGGAAATAGCCTCTCCCTCGCGGTCTTCATCGGATGCCAACCACACCTTCTCGGCGTCCTTGGCTTGCTTCTTCAGTTCGCCGACCAGTTTCTTCTTCTCGTCGGGGATTTCATATTCTGGTTCCAGCGACTTCTCGTCAATACTTAATTCCTTCTTCTTTAGGTCGCGGATGTGCCCATAGCTCGACATGACCTTGAAGTCCTTTCCAAGAAACTTCTCAATGGTCTTTGCTTTGGCAGGAGACTCCACGATAACCAAATTCTTTTGCATACCTATGTCACTTTTTGTTAACTTTGGGGCGCAAAAGTACGCAAAACTTTCTCATATACCTTATTATATATGGATTTTTTTTGTTTTTTTAAGGAAAAAGCGGCTTCGTGAGTGTCATTAAAGGTAGGCTGCACCTCAGAAATACTCAAATAAATTTGGTATTTCGTTCGGTTTGCACTACTTTTGCACACAAATTCGAGAAAACGATGAAAACGACAGTAAAACTATTAGTCTTGGTAGCAATGATGATAGCGGCAACGACAGCTACGGCACAGAAAGGAAAGGTGTATAATCTCTGGGTGTCAGGTGCGCCCAACAATAACGGCAACCCTACTGACACGGCGCAGGTTACTGTGTTCCTGCCTAATGCCAAGAAAGCCACGGGACGCGCCGTCGTGTGCTGTCCAGGAGGAGGCTACAGCCATTTGGCGATGGCCCACGAAGGAACAGACTGGGCATCGTTCTTCAATCAGCAGGGCATTGCCCTCGTCGTCTTGAAATACCGCATGCCGCGTGGAAACTATGAGGTTCCCATCAGCGATGCAGAGGAAGCCATTCGTCTTGTGCGCCGTAATGCCAAGTTGTGGAATATTGACCCTCAGCAGATTGGTATCATGGGATTCTCGGCAGGTGGCCATCTGGCCTCTACCATCGCCACCCACGCCAAGGGCGAGGCGAAGCCTGACTTCCAGATACTGTTCTATCCGGTCATTACGATGGACCCCAGTTTTACGCATAAGGGCTCGCACGACAATTTCCTCGGCAGCAGTTCTTCCAAGCGCGAACTGAAGAAACTGGAGCAGGAGTACAGCAACGACCTTCAGGTGACACGTGCCACGCCACGCGCTTTCATTGCCTTGAGCGATGACGACTCAGCCGTGTTGCCTGCCAATGGTGCCAACTACTATCAGGAGTGCTATCGTCATGATGTGCCTGCCACGTTGCATGTATATCCTACGGGAGGTCACGGATGGGGTATCCGTTCGTCCTTTCAGTTCCATGCTGAGATGCTGTTGGAACTGAAGGCCTGGCTGCAGAGTTTCTGATTTCCGTATAAAGTCGGTCGTAACGATATACGAAAGAAAAAGGCGCTGTTACAACAGCGCCTTTATTTCTGCATCGACATCCTTCATCTGGCTCGACCGTTTCACGAGGTTGTTCTGTCGGTCAATGAGGAAGAAGTCGGGTAATGTCTGAATATTGTAGTACAGGAGTCGCTGTGACTGCAGGCCGTCGGCATCGCGGACACTGATCCACGGCAGAGCTGCTGTCTGCTGCTTCCAGAAGTGCTCGTCGCTGTCGTACGACACCTGGAAGACCTCAAGTCCCTGTGCGTGATATTTATTATAAAGTTCGCGCAACATCAGGATACGTTTGGGCGAATCCTCCATTGCAAAGACATGGAAGTCGAGCAGTACCACCTGACCTTTCAGGCTGCTCAGCTGGCGCTTCTTGCCTTTGTTGTCGGTCAGCTCAATGTCGATGATGCCCGATTCTACAATCCTGCTGCTCTCCACCGTCTGCTGATTGGCATTGTCCACGATGCGTACGTTCTTCATGCCCTCAATGGCAATGTTATGCAGGTTCTCGCCACGCAGTGCTCCAGGATGATAAGTGTCCCAGCTGGTGGCGACAGCGGCAAAGACCTTCACGTCGTCGCGGTTCGATTTCGGGTCGAAGATGAGCCATGGGCCTATTGTCTGGAAGAGTGCGAAATAGGCATACGACTTATTGGGCTCTTTGAAGATGTAGTTTGTCTTGACATCCTCCTTATAGGCGTTCAGCATCTTCATGATGGAGTCTCTCACCTGGTCACGGTCCAGTTGCATGTTGCGTTCAAGGGCAATGAACTGTCCCTGCAGGGCAATCTGTTTCAGGGCCAGTTCCTTTATCTTCTGGCAGTTCTCCGAGCCTTCCACCTCATACTGAGTGGCCATAGCCGGACACTGTGCCTTTATGGTGACAGTCTCTGTCGAATCGATGGCGATGTTGATAATCTGGTCACTGATGCGCAGGCGATAGAATTCCGGTGCCTCAGGAGCTTCATGGCTGAATGCGAAGCTGCCGTCTTCATTGAGCTTCACGGAGTCGAGAATCTCTGTGCCAGCCAGTCCGACGTTCTCAAAATAGAGCATGGAGTCTTTGGCATTTGCAATCTCGCCTTCAACCTGGAACTTATTCTGGTTACAGGCCGTCATGGTCAGGGCGGCCAATACTGTTAAAGCGGTTTTCGTGATAGTTTTCATCTTTATTGGTTGTCAATTTGTGTGCAAAGATAGTGCAAACCGAACGAAATACCAAATTTATTTGAGTATTTCTGAGGTGCAGCCTACTTTCAACGTCAGTTAAAGATACGAATAAGCAAGCAAACCACCAAATATCATAGATAGAAGATGCTCTCCGGCCCCATGTTCAGCAGCAGGTCAAGCACCGAGAGGTTGGGCTGGAAACCATAGCGTGAGGCATAGACCTGATAGTATGGCTTTGCCTGAAAGTCGGCATCAGGGGCAGGATGCTTGGGGTTGATGGCTGTTCGGAGGTCTGTGAGTGACGAGAGGTGAGAGGTGAGAGGCGAGAGGTGAGAGGGGATGTCGATGAGGTCGCACATGGTCTGGCGTATCGCCTCGTTGAAGTCGTAGAGGAAGTCCCAGCGCTGCTCGTAGAAGGGGCGCAGGTCGTCTTGATAATACTCAAAGAAGGGCGACTCGCCGTAGGCAGAGACGATGGCGTTCCAGTGGACACGACGCCAGTCGCCGTGGTCGCTGATGCGCACGTCGCGTGTCAGCCGTGCTTTCTCAATGGGTACCGTCAGCGCCTGCACGCCGTTGGCTGCCGCTATGTAGCAGCGGTTGCGGTAGCTCTGCTTCATGAAGGGCTCGTCGGCATCGATGATGACGCTGTCAGCACGGTACAGCTTCTGGTACCACTGTACGGGGCCAAAATAGGTGGTGGCTAACAGTATGTCCATAACAACACACCGTCGGCTACTTGATGTTATCGACGAAGCGGAACAGACGGTTCCAGCGGATGCCGCCCAGACCACCGCGATCGGGGTCGGAAGACCACCAGATGAAGATTGGCTTGCCCACGATATGGTCCTCAGGCACGAAACCCCAGTAGCGGGAGTCGGCAGAGTTGTGGCGGTTGTCGCCCATCATCCAGTAGTAGTCCAGTTTGAAGGTATAGCTCTTGGCCTCCTTGCCGTTGATGATGATCTTGCCGTCCTTAACCTCCAAGGTGTTGCCCTCATAGGCACGGATCGGGCGCTCGTAGATGGGCAGGTTGTCGAGTGTCAGGTCGATGCTCTTGCCCTTGGCAGGAATCCAGATGGGACCGTAGTTGTCGCGCGTCCAGTGGTAGTTGCCGTTCTGCGGGTAGATGTCCCATTCGTCGGCCTCTTCGTTGGGCTCAATGCTCTCCACGATGTCGGTACGCTTCTTCAGTATCTCCACCGTCTGCTTTGTCATCGGCATGGCTCCGAAGCTGTTCAGGTAGCCCAGCTCCTCCATCGTGATGCCCCATTCCTTCATCTCCTCGTCGGTGAAGTGGCGCTTCAGCTTCACGTTGTAACTGTGCTGTGCCTGGTCGGGCTCCTTGTTGAGCTTTCCGTCGATGAATACCTTCTGGTTGCGTATCTCCAATGTCTGTCCGGGCAGTCCCACGCAGCGCTTTACGTAGTTCTCGCGACGGTCCGTGGGACGTGTCGACACGCCACCGAAGTCGGCGAAATGGTCCAGAATCTGTTGGCGCCCCGTGTTGTAAATGGTCTGGAAGAACTGGTAGCGCTGCTCTGCCGACAGGCTGTCGACGTCAGGGCGCTGCGGATACATCTGGTAGCCCAGCATGTAGCACAGGCGGTAGTACTCCGTCTGGTACTGCTGGTTGTTGCAGATGGTGTCGCCGGCAGGGTAGTTGAACACCACGATGTCGTTCTGCTCCACCTTGCCGAAGCCCTTCACACGACGGTAGTCCCAGTGTGGCCACTCAATGTAGCTCTTACATTCGAAGACGGGCAGCGTGTGCTGTGTCAGCGGCATTGTCAGCGGAGTCTCCGGAATGCGGGGGCCGTAGCTCACCTTCGATACGAACAGGTAGTCACCCGTCAGCAGCGACTTCTCCAGCGAACTCGATGGAATCACGTAGTTCTGGAAGAAGAACAGGTTGATGAAGTAGACGGCCACCAGTGCGAACACCAGTGCGTCGACCCACGACATGACCCAGCGCACCGGGCCTTCAGTCTCCTTCCACCACTGCCACTTGATTTTCTTGGTGATATACACGTCATAGATGAACGGAACGACGAGTAGTCCCCACCATGAGCCTACCCAATAGAGGAACAGCAGGTAGAGCACCAATACGACGATGAACTTCGTCCATTGCTTACGAGGGTTGATTTCTTGTTTTTTCTTCATGTCTCAGTTTTTATATCACTGGTTTGACGCAACGCCAGAGGGAATGGTTGCGCAAGGAAGATGTCCTTAACCTTTCTTTATCTGATTTTAGAATTTAAACATATCGCTAATGGTCAGCAGACCTTGATTGTCCTTGGTGAACTCAGCAGCCAGTACGGCACCCAGTGCAAAGCCCTTGCGGCTGTGGGCGTCGTGGGTAATGGTGATGAGGTCGGCCTCCGAGTCGTAGCGGATGGTATGTATGCCGGGCACCTCGCCGCGACGGATGTGGTCCACGCGCAGGTACTTCTTGTCCGTCGTGTCCTCCTTCCATGCTTCCTTGCGGTCTATGTTCTCTACAATCTCCTCGGCCAGCGTGATGGCTGTGCCGCTGGGGTGGTCGAGCTTGTGCACGTGGTGCGTCTCCTCCATCTCCACGTCGTACTGTGGGAACTGGTTCATGATCTTGGCTAAGTAGCGGTTGACGGCCGAGAAGATGGCAACGCCTATTGAGAAGTTCGAGGCCCAGAACAGCGTCTTGCCGTTGGCGCAGGCCTGACGAACGTCGTCGCCGTGCTCTGTCATCCAGCCCGTTGAGCCGCTGACCACCTTCACGCCCTTCTCCCACGCCTTCAGGTAGTTGCCGTAGGCAGCCTGTGGTGCTGTGAACTCAATGGCCACGTCGGCCGATGCAAACTCTGGACTGTCAAAGTCCTGTTGGTTGTCAATGTCGATGATGCTGACAATCTCATGACCGCGGTCACGGGCAATCTGCTCAATCATCTTGCCCATCTTGCCGTAGCCTATCAATGCAATCTTCATATCTTCAGTCTTATTTATTAATTTCTCTTCTCTTCTTTACTCCTTCCCTAAAACATCTGCACGACGCGACGCAGTCCGTTGACCAGTGCGTCAACCTCCTCGCGCGTGTTGTAGAGGGCAAACGATGCTCGCACCGTTCCCGAGATGCCCAGACGGTCCATCAGGGGCTGTGCGCAGTGGTGACCGGTACGGACGGCAATGCCCAGACGGTCGAGCAGCGTGCCAATGTCCAGATGATGGATGTCGCCCACATTGAACGATACCACGGCATCCTTGATGGGTGCTGGGTGATGGGTGTTGGGTGATGGACCATAGATGGTCAGGCCCTCTATGTCCTGCAGCTGCTCCATGCAGTAGCTGGTCAGCTCCTTCTCGTGTGCCTCGATGTTGCTGAGGCCAATCCCCTCCATATACTTGATGGCAGTAGCCAGCCCGTGCGTCGCCACATAGTCGGGTGTTCCTGCCTCGAACTTGAAGGGCAGTCGCTCGAAGGTGGTCTTCTCCCACGTCACCTTGTCAATCATCTCGCCACCACCCTGATAGGGCGGCAGCTTCTCCAGCCATTCCTCCTTGCCGTAGAGTACGCCGATGCCCGTCGGGCCATACATCTTATGGCCGCTGAGTGCCAGGAAGTCGCAGTCCAGTGCCTGCACGTCAATCTTCATGTGGGGCGCACTCTGTGCAGCGTCTATCAGGACGGGGATGCCCCGTTCGTGGGCTATGCGGATGATGTCGGCAACGGGGTTGATTGTACCCAGCACGTTGCTCACGTGAGCGATGCTGATAATTTTGGTGTTGGGTGTTAGGTAGTTAGTGATGTTTTCGAGGTCAAGCAGCCCGTCGTCGGTTATCGGCAGGTGCTTCACCACGATGCCACGCTTCATGGCCTGCAGTTGCCACGACACGATGTTCGAGTGGTGTTCCATCTCCGTCACCAGAATCTCGTCGCCCGGCTGCATCTGCGATTCGCAGAACGAGCTGGCCACCAGGTTGATGGCCTCCGTAGTGCCGCGTGTAAAGACAATCTCCTCCGTCTTCCGTGCATTGATGAAGGCGCGAACCGTCTCGCGGGCAGCCTCGTGCAGGTCGGTAGCCTGCTGACTGAGGTAGTGAACACCACGATGCACGTTGGCGTTCACGTTCAGGTATTCGTCACGCATGGCGTCAAGCACGCAGAGCGGTTTCTGCGTCGTCGCCGCATTGTCCAGATAGACCAGCGGTCGTCCGTACACCTCGCGTGCCAGAATGGGGAAGTCCTCTCTTATTTTCTGTATGTCGTACATGCCTTTTTTCAATTTGCGCGGCAAAGTTACGAAATTATTATTAATTTCTTGGTAGTTTTGAAAACTATTTTGTATCTTTGCACCCAGACTAAGCACTTAAAACTTAATAGCATATGAAGAAACTTGTACTTACCATGGTAGTGGCAACAGCTGTCTGCACAACGGCTTTTGCACAAAACAAAGTGAAGAACGTCTATGCCAGCTCTTCGAAGCTGAACGTCGAGATGCTGCAGAACAGCGATCAGACCATTCAGCTGAACCGCTATTTCTTTGCCGGCTACAACACGCTGTGCCTGCCCATGTCGCTGACAGCCGACCAGCTGGCTACGGCAGCCAAGAACCTGAAGGTCGAGCGTCTGGCCGGAATCCGTCAGGAGGGCAGCACGCTGAACCTCTATTTCGTCGACTGCACCGCCGACGGCATCCAGGCCGGTGTTCCCTATCTCGTCTATTCGCCCACGGCCCAGTACCTGCGTGTGAAGAACAGCGAAGTGCTGACCGTCACTGACGACCTGAAGACTGTTCGCATGAGCGACGGCCAGGGCAATACCGTCTCCTTCGGCAGCGCTTGGGATACTGTCGAGAAGGTTGGTCGCTACGGCATCCCCGCCCAGCAGAATGTGACACCGCTGGAGAGTGTCCTCATCCGCACTAATGCCGACAAGAAGTTCCTGCCCACCCGCTGCGGCTTCACATGGGACGAGCAGGCTCCCTCAGCCACCCGCCTCTTCATCCAGCACGCCAATAACATGGGCGAGGTGACGGCCATCCTCGGCGTCAGCCAGGACAAGACCGCCGACGGCACCGCCTACGACCTCCAGGGCCGTAAGGCCCGCAAGACCGCCAAGGGCCTCCGTATCCAGGCCGGCAAAAAGGTTGCGGTTAAGTGAGCGAAGAGAGAGCTGAAAGCACAAGGCGTGTTTCTGTTCCTTAGCGAGGACAGGGACACGCCTCGGTATGTATTCGGAGGATAACAGGATAAGTAGAAAACACATAATAGAAAACAACCATAAAAAAACAATTAAAACCATTAAAAGTATGAAAACAAAGAACGAATTATTTAACTGGCACCATGTGCCTATAGGGCGGCCTATGCTTTCACTTCTGCGAAGTGGGCGGGGTGTTTTTCCCTCTTCCCATAGCCGTAGCCATACAGATAGCCATAGCCGTTTGTTATGGTTAGTGCTGCTCGTGTTTGTTTTGTTTTCTTCCAACCAATCGACAAATGCTAAGGAGGCTACACTATGGTGGGGTGCCGAATATGTGACCATGGACTATAATAGACCTTGTATCGAGCTCAGCCTATGTTTGGGTGATGACAAAGGTGATTATAGCTATTTCTCTGACAAAAATTTATTTTATGTCTATTTGGACAATACACTGATATGTAGTTCCACAGAGCTTGACATGAGAATGGGTACAAGTGCTTTGGTCAAGTTGCGGAACAGTGGTTGGAATAGGTCATATACCAATCCGACGACAGGTGTATATATCAAAGCGCACAATCCGACCTATCACGATTCTGAGCCGTGGATAAGTTTGATGATTGTACCGTCGTATAGTTATATGGGCCAGAACCATAATGTTAAGGTTACGGGAAAATATTACTGCAATGACAATAATCGTGGAATCGTTACACTGACAGCACCTGGCTATAATGATAAGATGGCAGTTCCTGATATGTCATTGACCCGTAGTAATGGTAAGATTAACTATTCTGGTTCGTTATCAAACGCGAATTATACGGATTATTCTTGGGGGCTGACACTCTTTACCGCCAAGCCTGGTAAAACGCAGAACTTATCACCAACAGCGACAAACAGTCTGGGCGGCGGAACACAGTATGCGACATCGGGAGCCTCTACGATGTCAGTATCCTTCGATGCCGATAACTACAAGGGTTATACATTCTATCCCCGTATGTCGATATCAAGAAATGATGTTTTCGGTGGATCTATTCGTCCTACTTTCTTCAAGGACTATGAGAAGGTGAATATTCCTGGCTATCCTCGTGCTGCCAGCGTGTCTTTTGACCCCAAGAAATGGACTAAGACCATCATCATTTCCTGGAGCAGTGAGGTCTACGACCAAAACAATGTGGATACTAATGGTAAATGGTATATATATCGAAAGAACCTCAGCGACAATACGATAGCGCTTATCGGCTCCGATATCAACTATAACAGCAGAACCTATACCGATGACAGCGAGTCGCTGGACTATAGCGTCCCATATACCTACTACGTCTGCTTCGTTCCTAATGGCTGGACTGCAAATGACTGGACCGACGTTGAAGGCTTGTATGCCAGTGCGAATATAATGCTGAAACGGGAATACCAGTTCAACAGCTTCTCGGTTGAAGGCCGTCTTGATAATATCGCCGTCAATTGGAACGTAGAGTCGTTTGGCGATGCCAGCAACAACAATACATACGATGTTGTGCTGCAGCGCAGCGTGAACAACAATACTGACTGGACGGATATCTACACACAGACCATCAACAACAAGGACACAAAAACGGGTAGTTACACCGACGAAGACGTGTCGAACCCCTGTACAGAATACTTCTACCGGTTGAAGGTGCTGGCGCAGGACACGACGTTCTATAGCAACGAAATGTCAGAACACATCAGTGGCGTGTCGAAGGTGACCAATATCGCTGCCAGCCGTGGCACATATACTGGTCGTGTCCGTGTACAATGGGAAGCCGAGCAATATGGCACCGAAGTCACCTATTACACTGTGAGACGCCGACTGCTTGGTAGTGGCGAGGATAAATGGGTGACGTTACATTCAACAAACGGCACAGCCGTCTCCTATAATTATCAGGATGACACTGCACAGCCCGGCGATTATTACGAGTATCAAGTCATTTCAGAAACGAAGTGCCAAACGAGTAGTGGCAACGTGAAGAATAGCGTGTCGACGGATGGCTTCTGCCAGGCCCGCGGTGTGGTGAGCGGCCGTATCAGCTACGGAACAGGTACAGCTGTTGAGGGGGCACAGGTGGTATTGACCCGTAGCGATGACTCTGGCTCTAATGTCCAGTCGTTCTACTCACTACGTTTGCAGGGTACTGGCGATGGTGTCGACTGGTCTATACCCAACGAGATGCCTAACTACACCGTCCAGTTCTTCCTGCGTCCAGAGCTCGACGAAACCCGTACCGCCAATACTGTATTGCTTGAAGAAAGCGGTTCGTCTACTCCACTGTTGCAGTTGTCAAGTTATGATGCCACGAACGAGCGCTATCAGCTTATTCTGAAGGGTAGCAACTCGGGTGTCTATGTGAAACCCAGCGAGTTTACGCTCATCACCCTGCGCTATAATGGCTCAGACTATACGCTGAGCACCTTTGACCAGCATCGTGACATTACCGCGTACAGCAAGACCGGACAGAAGTTGTCGGCCGAAAACCTGCACTTTGGCTACACCACAGACACTAGCAAACCGCAGTTCCAGGGCTACCTGGATGAAATCCGCATCTTCTCGCGCTCGCTGTCTGATGACGAAATCATCCGTAATGCTGACCATACGCTGGCTGGCAATGAGGATGGCTTGGTGGCCTACATCCCGCTAGACGAAGGCATTCAGGCACTACGCAAAGCGTACGACTACTCGAAAATGGGAGGTGCGGCCAACGAGAACCACGGCGATCTGACTGGTGGCACGTTTAGCACAACGATTCCTTTGAGCAATCAGTTAGGCCTGTTGGGCTATTCTGACGACAAAGGCAACTACGTTGTGCGTGGTGTGCCGTTCAACGGTGAAGGTACCAACTACAGCGTAACACCGATGATGAACAATCATGAGTTCTCACCTGAGGAGCAGAGCCGCTACGTCAGTGTGCAGTCGTTGGTACACAGTGGTGTGGACTTCACCGACATCTCATCGTTTGAAGTGAGCGGTGTTATCCGCTATGTCGGAACGAACATTCCGGTGGACAGTGTGCAGTTGTACATTGACGATCGTCTGGCTACACGTAATAATGAGGCTGTAGTGACTGACGAAGAAGGTAAGTTTATTATCGACGTACCCATTGGCAAACACTATATCAGTGCTGTCAGGGATGGCCACACTTTTTTGAAAGGCGGTCGTATACCTTACGATCCTTCAGGCCTGAACCAAACAGTCTACGAGTTTGTTAAGAAAGAGAGTGGCTGGCAGTTCTGGGACAATACTCTGGTAACTGTTGCCGGTCGCGTGGTGGGCGGTGCCGTCGAAGGCGAGAAACCACTCGGTTTTGCTGACAGCGATGAGTACAGAAGCAAGAACACCATCGGACAGGCTGAAATCACACTTGAGATTCCCGACACACACTATATGCTGAATGCTTATGAGGAGACTAATAATCTGGTGAGCCTGGGCTTCAGACCTGTAACGGATGACACACCGCTAACTTACCCCATAGGTGTTAAAGCTACCGGCACAGGCTACCGCACGGGCGGTACAGATGAAGACAATGCCAAAAGGGTGGTCATCACGACAGATGCCGCCACTGGCGACTTTGCCGTTTTATTGCCGCCGCTGGACTATAAGGTGGTATCGGTGAAAATGGTAAACGCTCAGGCAGATCAAGCCTATAAGTTTAGCTCCGACCAACTGCCACGTATTGACGCCAGCGATGCAAAGACGGTGTTGCAGGATAGTATTCCGACGGAGGACGGCGGATACCGCTATTTCGACTATGTAGCTGCCATGAAGCTAACAAAGCACACCGACCCTGTATTAAGTGTTAGACAGATGAAGCGAAATAAGAAGGATGTATTGCCAGAAGGCGTCTTTGGTGATGAAACATCCAGTTATACGATTCCAACGACTGGTAAGAAGCAGACGGTGGATCTATACACTGTTAATGGCAACAATGTAACTTATAACTTCGGTTATCCTATCTTTGGTCAAGCTGGAACATACACCTTTGAGTTGGAGGGCTACGAGAGTTACACAAACTACGACGAAGGATTAGACGATGACGAACGTAATACAAAGGTGCCGCTGCGGAACACCGTGATAACTATCAGCAATGCGCTGAGTGATACTCAGAAAGTGTATGCCGCTGCGCCAGAGACCGGTGAGAATGCCGGTCAGGTTGCCGACCTGCAAGAGAACCAGTTGCAACTTGATGAGAATGGCATGGCCACATACACATGGAATGCCGGACTACCCAACATCCAGCCCCCATATACGCGTAGATTGAACATGACCTATAACAATGGTGCAGGTGACTATAGCTGGCAAGGTCTTGATGGTGTCATTTTCGGCGACCTGCCAGACGGAACTAACTTCACCACGAAGGGACCGTCGAAGGTAGAGATGGTCCTCCATGACCCGTATGGCGACTCTTCGTTTGCCACGTGGGAGAGTGGAACGGTAACCGTTCAGTCAAGGGACACTCTATGGTCCGATCACAAAGAAGAGGTATTCGCGACAAATATTCACTTAGGACCAAAACTTGAAATTGATAAAGGATTCCTCGTCTCCACACAGACGGAGATAGAAGTGATAGCAGACTTCAAGGGTGGTTTTACTAAATCCACGGAAAGAGACTCTATCTATTCACACACGACAACGATAGAGATTAACCAAGCCGTCAGCACCAGTGCCGACCCCGATATGGTGGGTGCTGATGCCGACATCTATATTGGTCAGGGCACAAACCTCTTGTTCGGTGGTGCACGCTCCGTGGGACTGATGGCGGATGTAAATGAACAGCCACAAATCATGGTGGATAATGTGATTACCATGGGACAGCAGTTCGAGACGAACTTCTACTATACACAATACGAGATTGAGAACAAGGTCATTCCTGACCTGAAGCGTATTCGTAACGAACTGCTTAAACAAGTGGCTGATATATCCACAGCCACGAACGAAAGTGACTCAACCATCTATGTTACGCAACTGGATAAGGACGATGAGAACTTTGGCGAGCCAGGCACCTACAAGATGCTGGCAAAGAAAGCCGGTCTCGACATGGTTGGCTACTACAATGATGAGATACAGAGTTGGAAGAACCAGATTGCTGCGAGCGAGAAGTATAAATTGGACCGCTTCCAAAAGGCTAGTGATAAGGAAAAGGAGAACGTTTCCTTCGGTGGCGGAGTAGATATCACGAAGTCTGAGTCGACATCGACCTCATTTAGTCGTGAAGACACTTATACTCACATGTATTATGTAGACTTTGGCGTCGACTTGGGTGGCACCTACAATGGTATTGGTGCAGACATTGCCTATGAATCACACATCAATACTCATGGTAATGGAGCCGAAACGGTGTTCGATGAAAATACTGCAACTACGACCTTCAGCTACACACTATCCGATAGTGGTGCTGACGATTCCTTCTCGATGAATATATATAAGGCGTCAGGCAACCACGGCCCTGTCTTCCGTACTGTTGGCGGTCAAAGTTCTTGTCCGTACGAGGGTCAGGAAGTGACGAAGTACTATAAGAATGGAACTGAGTTGTCGGCAGCCACAGTACAGCTGGACCAGCCACAAATCATCTGCAGGAATAACATGCTGACAGGCATACCAAGTGGCGGCAAGGCTCAGTTTGAGTTGGAATTAAAGAATCTCAACGACATCGGAGTCGATGCGTACTTTGAATTGGTACCAGTGGACGGTGCGAACCCGAAGGGCGCCAAATTAAGCCTACCCACAGGTGACATTCACAATGGCCGTACAATACTGGTACCTGCCGGCGACAAACCTGTGAAGATGATACTGACTCTGGAGCAGGTAGACATCGATGTGACAGACTACGAGAACATCAAGCTGGCTCTGAGGAGTTCCTGCCAGAACGACGAGACTACAATACATGGTGCCATCAAGAGCGAGGTGAGTCTGAACGCCCACTTCGTTCCTGCCAGCACACCAGTGATACTGACCATCGACAAGACAGTGGTAAATACTCAAAACGTGAATGACGACATCATGCTGAAGGTGACAGGCTTCGACCGTAACTTTAGCGGTCTGCAGCGCGTCGACATCCAGTACATGGCTCCGGGCGCCACTACGTGGAGCCTATTGCAAGGCTATATTCCCGAAGAACTGCCTGAAGATGGTGTGATAACCCTGCCGCTGAGCATGAATTCGAAGAACTGGATAGACGGTACCTACAAGTTCCGTGCACGCAGCTCGGCGACGTATAGTGGCGCTCCCGTGACGGCAGAGAGCGAGGTGCTGACGCTGGTGAAAGACGTACATCGTCCGCAACTGTTCGGACTGGCAAGCCCGACCGACGGCATATTGAACACCGGCGATGAGATTAGCCTGACTTTCAACGAAGATATTCAGAAGGAGCTGCTGACGGACAACAATTGTGTGGTGAGCGGTGTCCTGAATGGGGCAGATGTGGCCCACGACGTGGCCCTGTCAGCACAAAATACAGAACGTGCTGCCTACACTGAGGCCAGTTTCAATTTGGCTCAAAAGGACTTCTCGGCTGATATGTGGGTGAACGTGACTGCAGCTGGTGACATCTTCGCACACGGTAATGGCGAAGAGAAGTTCAAACTGAGTATCGATGAAGATAACCACCTCGTGGTGACTATCGGTTCAGAGAGTTATACGTCAACGAAGACCATCGAGAAGAACACGTGGACATTCCTGGCCTTCAACTACAACTACGAGAGCGGTAGCAGCGTGCTGAATGTGCGCGCCGTGACAGACAACGCAACAGAGGACCTCTTTGTCAATACGGCTGTGGCTGACTATGCCGGCACAGGCAAAATCATGCTGGGCCAACACTTTACCGGTGCCATTCAGGAACTGGCGCTGTGGGACAATGCCCGCAGCGTGGCCGATGCACAGGCCGAGATGCATTGGACGAAGAAACCATCGACACCTCACCTCATCGGCTACTGGAAGATGGACGAGGGCAGCGGTACGGAGATTCGTGACTACGCCCGCAGCCGCCACATGACGCTGCCGAACAGCACATCGTGGTATCTGAACAATGACAACAAGGCCGTGACGCTGAACGGAACGGATGCTCTGAAGCTGAATATTGCAGAGTGCAGCGTCCTCGATACCGAGGACTATGCCGTGGAGATGTGGTTCAAGGGCGACAAGGCTCAGAACACGACGGCCAGCTCACTGCTCTATACCAACGAAGAGTCTGTGGGCATCGGCTTCAACAACGGCGGCATGCTGACTTTGACGGCTGGTAATCAGGCCATAGAACTGAGTAAGAACAACTATCTGGACAATGCTTGGCACCATCTGGCACTGAATGTGCTGCGCAATGGCAATGCCACAGTCTACGTGGACGGAAATGCCGTAAAAACAATGTCGGCACAGATTGTGCCTTCACTGGAAGGAGCCTATTTATATATAGGAACGCGCGATGGCAACCAGCCGTTCATTGGTATGGTCGACGAAATCCGTCTGTGGAAGTCCTCAATGACGGGTGACATGCTGAATAATCTGCGCACACAGCGACTCGTCGGCGACGAGAGCGGCCTGGTAGCCTACTATCCGTTTGAGACTTTGACACGCAATACGTCGGGAATCATCTCATCGGTGAGCAGTGACCAGGACTTTAGTGCTGGAGCGAAGACAGCCGAAACATACAGTGGCGCAGCCATCACATACAACGATGAGGCACCAGCCATGAAGGTAAAGCCTGTCGCCACGAATGTCCTATACAGCTATGTGGCCAACGAGCGTAGCATTGTCATCACACTGAACGAGGATGTCAACCGTCTGGAAGGCTCGACAGTGAACTTCACTGTAAGGGGCGTGAAGGACACCAATGGCAACGAATCGAACGCCATCAGCTGGTCGGCCTATGTGCGTCAGAACAGCCTGCTATGGAAGGGTGAGACGGAGGCGACGATAGAGAAGACGGTGGGCGAGGCAGCCACCTTCGAGGCAACCATCATCAACGAGAGCGGCCTGTCGGAGAACTGGACGCTAACGGGCCTGCCCACATGGCTGACGGCCAGTGCCACAAGCGGTACGCTGAAGGCCACGATGTCGAAGAACATCACCTTCACCATCGCGGAGAGTGTGCCTATCGGCAAGTATGAACAGACCATTTACCTGACGGGTAACAACAACATCGCAGAACCGCTGACTCTGAACCTGAATGTGAAGGGCGAGGAGCCCGACTGGATGGTGAATGTCGGTGACTATGAGAGTTCGATGAATGTCATCGGATATGTCGAGCTGAATGGTACACTCATGAATGATGAGAACGATATTGTAGCAGCTTTCATCAACGATGAGTGTCGTGGTGTGGCACATCTGGATTATAAGGAGCGTTATGACGGCTACTTCGTTACGATGGACATCTATGGTGACGAATCTGATGCCAACCAGAAGGTGACCTTCCGCTTCTATGACGCTTCAACAGGTACTGTTTATCCGGCTGTGGAGCCCAACCTTAACATCAAGTATGAGTCACTTGCACTCATCGGCAAATACAACGAGCCAGTCGTATTCTCCATACTCGACAAGGTTGAGCAGTCCACTAATCTGAAGTCTGGCTGGAACTGGCTGTCTTTGAACGTAAAGGCTGACAACATGTCGGCAGAGGCGGTCTTTGAGAAGATTGCCAGCGACGTGAGTGTCATTAAGAGCCAGAACAGTGGCTACCTCATGTACGAAGAAGGTGAATGGGATGGCAATCTGGAGACTGCCCTCACCAACGACCAAATGTATGCCGTGAAGATGTTGAACGACCGCAACCTCTATCTCGTTGGTAGTCGCGTCACGCCCGGAAACTGTCCGATAACGGTGTACAAGGGTTGGAACTGGATAGGCTACTACGGACGTCAGTTGTCTTCAGTCGAAAGAGCCCTTAACACCATGAATCCCGAAGATGGTGACATCCTGAAGGGTCAGAAGGGCGTTTCCTACTTCGATGTCAACGAGTGGGCTGGCTCTATTAATATGATTGAACCAGGCAAGGGTTACATGCTGAAGGGCGTCAGCGATGATGTGCGTATCTTCAGCTATGACGCCGTATTGGTTGCCGGCGCAAGAGCTGCCGCGCAGCTTGCATCACGCCCTGCTCGCCGCTCACCCGTCACCGCCTTTGTTCCTGTTGACTTCCGCACCTACTCGAATAACGCCATAATGGCTGTTGAGGTAGTCTTTAACGGTTTGCCTGAGGCTGGCGTTGAACTGGGAGTCTTTGCCGGTAACGAGTGCCGTGCGGCAGCCATTACCAACGAGAAGGGCATTGCCTTCCTCACAATCCCTGGCGACGATGCCGCTACACTCACCTTTAAGGCTGCTGTGAACGGGCTGGTCGTTACTCCTGCGGAGACCGTGGAGTACGAGGCCGACGGTATTTACGGTTCACCGAAGCATCCGCTCGTCATCGAACTCGACAATGCTACTGGCATTGAAAGCCTTAACGCAAGCATTAACACGAACGGTATGTACGATCTGCAGGGCCGCAAAGTTCAGTTGAACGGACAGGACAAGAAGCTGCACAAGGACGTGTACATCATTAATGGAAAAAAGCAGGTTAAATAAGATTCTGATTTTTGATGTTTTGTAATATTTTTAAGATACTATGTTCAAAACTATCCCGTCCTCTCCCTTTTAGGGAGGGGATAGGGGTGGCTTTGCTTCTTTTAGTGGGGCCTACCAGCCTGATGGCTCAGATGAGTGATCCCTTTGGTGAAGTTGATTCACACGACTATTATTCCAGCATGAGCCTGACGGTAATGGTGAAGATGAACGGAGACACGCTCAAAGACATCACGCCAGCCGTCTTCTCCGGCACTCAATTACGAGGAAAGGGGGAACTGTCATCCAAGAATCCCGGGGTGTACTTTATCACCGTGTATGGCGATCAAACCGGTGACGGGTTACATTTCAAGGTGCTCACTGGCGGGCGTGTCATCGAGACAGACGACGGTCTGGTGTTTACCATGAACGACGTAAAGGGCACCCCCAAGCATCCCTATATCGTCGACTTGCCTGCTCCTGTCATCTCCACGACAAGCACGGAGGGATGGGCCACAACGTGCATACCCTTCAACGCCGAGATTCCTGAGGGAGTCACCACGTATGCCGCTACAGGCATTGAGGACGGAGAACTGAAGGTGACGGCGCTGACGGGAAGCATCCTTCCGAAGAACACACCGGTGCTGGTCAAGACCAACGGACAGAAGAGCGTAGAGTGGCTGTCGCGTGTGGCTACCGCAGCCGCCCCCGCTACAAACATCTTCAGTGGTACAGATAAGTCTAAGGTCGTAGAGGCCAATAGCGTGCTTACCTTAGGCCACAACAAGGAAACCGGTGAGATAGGCTTTTGGTGCTATAGCGGTACCAGCATCGCTGCCAACCGCGCCTACATCGCTGATATCCCCGCCGGATCACGCGGTGTGAGGATTGGCTGTGAGACAACGGGAGTTGGCGATGCTATGCACCTGAATAATAACGGAGAAAAGATAAATGAGAAGGTTTACGACCTAACGGGTCGTCAGTTGACCGGCAAACCCACGACTTGCGGCATCTATGTCAGACAGGGTAAGAAGGTTATTATCAGATAGGAGGGCAGGCATATGAAGAAAAGATATATCACACCAAGCACGGTGGCTATCGCCGTTATGGCACATGACGGTCTGCTGTTGCCTGCCTCAGGGAGTGGGTTTACAGACGAGAATCTCTCACGCCAATATCATCAGGACAATGACGTCTGGGACATAGACGAGGAATACCCGCCCATCGCTCCATGAGGTGTGCTAAGTGTTCGTCTTGTGTCATTTCCTCCTTGCTGACAGGCGGCACCTCGGGATTGAAAATAAACATCGTTTTATTTTGCATTTCGCTCGGTTTGCACTATCTCTGACCTTCGGTCGAAGGGGATCACGGGGTCGGTTCTTCTGATTGATCGCAAGAACGTCCTCGACTTTGCCGAGGAGACTGCTCTTGAAGAGAAGTAAAAAATCTATTCCATCAATAAAAGGAGCCGGGAGCCAATTCGCTTCCGGCTCTTTTCTTTTAAAAATCAAGCATAAAATGCCAAATATTTTGCACTTTCAGGAAATTGCCGTATCTTTGCACCTACGATGAAAGCGAAGCACATCCTCTTTCTGCTGCTGTTAGTCCTCTGCTTGGGGAATAAATTGGTTAAAGTATATTAATTATTGGTGTGTTTACGCAATCTTTCTTACGTTTGTGGATTTAGTGGATAGAGATTAGCGCAGAAATGCCACAAGTGTTTTTTATCGGAGACGAGGAACAGTGTTTGGTAAAACGGTTGCAGGAAGGTGATAAAACTGCAGCGAGGAAGTTCTATTCCCTTTATGCAGACGTTCTTGCTGGCATTTGTGCACGATACATTGCTGACGAGGAAGATGTGAAAGATGTTTTCCAGAATGCACTTGTGCATATCTTCTCCCATATTTCCGACTTCAAATATCGTGGAGTGGGGTCGTTAGAAGCGTGGGCGGCAAAAGTGGTGGTCAATGAGTCGCTGAAGTTCCTAAGGAAACAGGAACGCCACAAAATGCTGCCGATAGACGATGACGTATTTGACGAGATGGCAGAAGAATTCCCGTCCATCACCGACATTTCACCTGAGACCTTCCGGCAGATGCTGAACCGCTTGCCTGCAGGCTATCGTACCGTGTTGAACCTCTATGTGTTTGAAGGGAAAAGTCATCAGGAGATAGCCAGCCTGCTTGGTATCAGAAAAGAGAGTTCAGCCTCGCAACTGCATAGGGCGAAAAATATGCTGATTAAGATAATCAAGAAGTACAACGACGATAATCTCCAACGACTATGAGCGAACAATGGATTCAACAGGTGCAACAGAAGATGGCAGGCTATAGGAAGTCCGCCCCTGAAGTGTCGTGGGAAGAGCTGGATCAGGCGTTGGCTGCCAGTAAAAACCACAAGACTCATCGGCTTTGGTTGAAACGAATGGCTGTAGCTGCCGTCCTCTTGCTGGTGGTTAGTATTGGATATTGGAGTTTCCTGCACAACAATGATGCGCACTCTCCCCAAACAGCATCAACGACAGTTAATCAGACCCGAACTGTAGACGTTCACCATGAAGGTGCGCATGATTTGAGTCAACACCAGAATCAAGGAGAATCTCCTGTACAGCAGAAGACACTTGCGCAGAAGTATAATATGCTTGAAACTTCTGCCTCAGAACCAGAAACAGTCATCCCTGTTTCTACGGTAAATAACGATGTAGAAAACGCTGCACCTGTCGAAGAGGAAGAACGCCCACATGCTGTTGAGAAAAAAGCAATGTCAGAGGAACCTACTCGTTCTGCTGTCTCACCAGCAGTCTTTCATCAGCAGAAGTTCGCAGAGAGTCGACTGACGGCCCAGGTCTATATGTCGGGCATTGGGACAAGACTCCAATCCAGTAGTGGAAGTCAATCCTTTCTAATAGAATCAATAAAAGGTTCAACACAAACGACGCGTGTTGACCAATATGTCCACCACCGCCAACCCGTTCGCTTGGGATTCTCGTTACGTTTAAGACTTAATGACCGTTGGAGCGTAGAGAGTGGATTGTCATATAGTCGCCTTTCGTCAGATATTACTACGACGGCGAATGGCAGAACCACTGTAACGCAGCAGCGACTTGATTATATTGGAATACCACTGAATATCGGCTACAACTTATGGAATAATCATGACTTTAGCTTTTACGTTACAGCCGGTACCATGACGGAAAAACGGCTGGGTGCCAGCCCTTGGCAGTTATCGCTTAATGGAGCAGCTGGTGCCGAATACAAACTGACAAACCGTTTCAGCCTTTATGCTGAGCCCGGTTTAAGCTATTATTTCTCTGACGGCAGCTCCACGCCAACCATTTATCAGGATCACCCCCTGAACTTCAATCTTAGTTTCGGTTTGCGCTTCAACTTGAAATAGCGGCAGGTTAATGTGTGTTAATTTTTTGCAATCTCATGCATACTTTCCTGCATGAGTGGATTTAGTGGATAGAGGACTGCATATTGCGCCTCTGATAAATCATTGTTGTATGACATATTATTAACCCCATAATTGTGTGTTTATGAAGAACTTGAAGTTTGTTTTAGGTGTGCTGCTTTCGCTTGTTATGTTTAGTGCTTGCAGCAATGATGATGAAAGTGGTATCGAACTTTATGATCCAGAGGTGATATTCGGCGATAGTTCGAATGCGCAAATTAGAAATGGACTTACAGGCCATTTAAGGTATAATGAATATAACAATAGTTGGACTATTAGCTATTGTCATCCAGGTACTTATGATTCCGTTGAGGAGTATTACCCCTTAAATCTTCCTGCAGAGTTTAAAACTGATAAAGAAGGCGGAATGGATGTCTCCTTTTCAGGGAAAATTGCTGAAATGACAGATAAGGATATACAGACATTACGGATAATACTTTTGGGAGGACATCGTTACTATTTTGTGTATCTGACAGATATTGAATTGATTAATTGACGAACGAAATAAAATGATCACAGAGCCCCTGATTCAAGACGGAAAAGGATAAAGTAATAAGGAAAGGATAGAATAATTCATATCTTTGCAATCAGTTATAAACCAAATGATTATATGTTATGATGAAAACTAAATTATTACTCCTTTTTGTGGGAATCTTCTCACTCATGACGTTGACAAGTTGTAGTGATGACGAGGACAACAATCCTTTTGTTGGTAAATGGCATATGGTGAGCTTTGAGGAGAATGGGGTTGTTAAAAACAATTATAATCCTTCGTGTCGGACATTCTTGTCAAATGGACATATTAAGTCAAATAATATTACGGTTACATACTGCTATGATGACCAATACCTATATGTTCATTATAATGGCCCCAAAACTTATGAAGTCGTATACAGCTATTCTTTTTCAGACAAGAATAACACATTGAAGGTTAAGTACGTAAAGATAGACTTGTGGGGAGGTTACAATTCCGTATTCTCATCTTATGTTGATGTTGGTAGAACCGAAGTATATAACAGAATAAAAGAATAACGAGGGAAAAGATATGGCGTGACCAGGGGACGGTTCTGAAGTGAACCCAGAAAGTTGGACACAACTTAAAGGTTCAAATGAAACGTAGTTACAGTCTAGAAGAAAAGTTATGCGCAATTGGATTTGTCTTCCAAGGAGAGTCTGCTCGTTCTGTCTCTCGTAGATTCCATTTAGGTCATCACATTCTTTACGAATGGTTAGAGAGCTATAAACTCCAAGGTGTTGACGGTCTAAAATCTCATGGACACAAGAAAAAAAGGTTGTCATATGAAGAAAAATGCAAGATTGTTCGTGAATATCAGGAAAGTAATTTAACTTTGTACCAGCTTTCTGCCAAATACGACATATCCAACTCTACGATAAGTGCTTGGGTTAAGTTGGCTGAGAGGGAAGGATATGAAGCACTGGATTCTCATAAATCCAGACATTCTAAAACTGGTAAGCGTATGGTTAAGCGACTTCCTAAAGAAGAGTACGAGAAGGAGAATGAGCGCCTTCGCAAGGAGAACGAACGCTTAAGGCTGGAGAATCTCCTACTAAAAAAAGTGAGAGCCTTAGTCGAGGAAAGAGAAGCCCAAAACAGAGCGATTGGGCGCAAGCCATCGAAGAACTAAGGCGTAATGAGCATGCAGATTTAGATGTCCTGCTGGAGCTCAAGAAGATGGCGCGTAGCACGTTCTACTATCA
>Ga0265299_10001869_pt1 | contig 22694 bp, 13 predicted proteins | sample AusTroGonzalo_MG_4_FD_193485 | JGI IMG/M metagenome (GOLD analysis project Ga0265299, IMG submission 193485) | Bovine rumen microbial communities from tropical cattle in Woodstock, Queensland, Australia - Gonzalo_02 | ecosystem: Host-associated > Mammals > Digestive system > Stomach > Rumen ... | reverse complement strand
TGAAGGCAAAGGCTCAGAAGGATCTTGAGTTCGCTAAGTACCAGGATGCTGTAAACGCTCTCTAAGAAATAGAAAGAAGATAGTATTCGCGTGAACATATGCCAGAAGATGAACTGACGGCGCTGCTCACTCTAAACAGAATAGACGGACTGGGATGTATAGGTGCCAAATACCTGTATGAACAGTTAGGCAGCGCGCAGGAGATCTTCAGGAATCGCGAACATCTTAAAGATATCATACCCGGGACCGACACGCAAATTATAGATGCGCTGTGCGGTGCCGGGTATGATTCTTTTATCCGTGAAGAACTGGATTTTATTGAAAAACACGGAATTAGATGCGTCACAATCGCTGATCCTGATTATCCTGCACGATTGCTGGACTGTCACGATGCTCCCCTTGTTCTGTTTTCTTTGGGTAACGTCAATTACAATGCGGCCAGGACGGTCGGCATTGTAGGCACTCGCAAGGCCACTGATTACGGCCGCCGTATGTGCCACACCTTTATTAAAGAGCTGCATGAACTGTGCCCTGACATAACCATTGTCAGCGGACTGGCATACGGCATAGATATCGAGTCGCACAAAGCTGCGCTTGAGTTTGGATTTCCTACCATAGGAGTGCTTGCCCACGGGCTTGATATGATATACCCGTCGGCCCACAGACCAGTTGCCAAACAGATGCTCTCAGACGGTGGCCTGGTAACCGAGTTCATGTCAAGAACTGCCCCTCTGGGGCCCAATTTCGTACGGCGTAACCGTATCATAGCCGGACTCTCTGATGCTGTCGTGGTGGTGGAATCGGCCGCCAAGAGCGGATCTCTTATAACCGCCGAGATTGCGGGCAGTTATAACCGTGACTGCTTTGCGTTTCCGGGCAGTGTGGGTGACCCTTACTCCGTGGGATGCAATGAGCTTATCAGGGACAACAGGGCCAGCCTCATAACATCTGCTTTTGATATGGTAAATGCCCTGAACTGGAATGACCGTAAAAAGGGCGCACCCATCCAGAAGGAACTGTTTCCTGATCTGTCAGAAGAGGAGGAGAGGGTTTACAGCAGGATAAGACTGAAGGCGCAGGGCGTACATATAAGCACGCTGATGACGGAACTCAACATTCCGTATCCGCATCTTTCAACGATACTTTTCAGTCTTGAGATGAAGGGTCTTATAATACAGGCTCCGGGATCACTGTGCAAGCCGTCATAGCTTGCGCAGTGAGTCCTTGAACTGTGAGGGTGTCATGCCTGTCTCCTGTTTGAAGACGGTGCTGAAGTACTGGCTCTCAGAGAATCCTGTCTCCTCGGCAATGGTACCTACTGACTTGTTGGTTTTGGAGAGCATCTCCTTTGCCACGTCTATTCTGATACGGCGTATATACTTGTTGGTGGATGCACCTACCAGGTTGTTCATCTTGTTGAACAGCGTGGTGCGTGACACGTTCATGTGATCCACAATCATATCTACGCCCAGCATGGTGTTGCTCAGATTCTCGCGGATAAAGCGGTTGAGCTTGAGTACGAACTGCTCATCGGCTGCACTGAATGTCTGGTCCTCAGAGATTGCAGTAAAGAACGATGTGGCGTACTGGCGCTTGATCTCATAACGGTTCTTGAGCTGGCTCCTTATTATCTTGTACAGAAGCTTGGAGTCAAACGGCTTGGGAAGGAATGAGTCAGCACCCATCTTGTAACCCATATCCTGATTCTTGGGATCGCTTCGTGATGTAAGCAGGATAACTGGGATACTACTTAACTCCAGATCAGTCTTGATGGTCTTACAGAGTTCAAAACCGTTCATGCGAGGCATCATGATATCACTGACCACAACGTTAGGCATACGCTGGCGTACAAGGTCCAGGGCCTCTTTACCGTCATGAGCGGTATAGATGGTCTTGAACAGGGTAGAGTATTCATCCTTGATGAACTGCAGTATGTCATCCTGGTCATCGACAATGAGCAGCGTCATGCTCTTGGTGTCGAAATCAACCTCATCAGTCTGAGCGGGTTCCTCAATGTTTCCGAAATCAGTAGTCTCGGTCACGACGGGAATCTGGGGCTTGGCGGGAGCTATATTTTGCTTCTCACCCAGATTGTCAGGAATCTCGATAGTGAAGGTAGAACCAGGTCCCGCGTTCTTTTCGGCCCTGATGGTACCGTCCAGAAGCTCTATGAGCATTTTGGCATGAGGCAGTCCCAGACCATAGCCGGGTATATTCTCATTTTCCCTGTAGTAGCGTCTGAACAACTCCTCGGGACGGCAGGTGAATCCGCGTCCTTCATCCTGGAACTGCATCCATATCTTACCTCTGTCGTGGCCTGTGGTAACAGTGATGGTTCCGGTATCACTGTACTTGATGGCATTTGACATGATGTTGTTGACGGCTGTCTCCACCATCTTTACATCAAGACTTACCTTACCCAGATCCGGCATGGGATTATACTGTGTCTTAAGACCCTTGGCATAGCAGTCTATCTTGAAATCCTCTATGATCTTGCCCAGCCATTCGTTCAGGTCTATCTGTTCTATGGAAACGTCGTTCCTGCTTACATCATTTGTTCCCTTGTCAAGTATGGTATTGACCATCTCGGTCATCTTCTGTACCTGATTGAAGATGCGTTCCAGACGTTCATAATCACTGCCCTTGACAGACTTCTCCTCAAGCATATCCTTGACAGGGTTGTATATCAGGGATAGCGGGGTGCGGAGCTCGTGGGCCAGGTTTGAGAGCAGGGATATCTTGTCATCCTTGTGCTTGTTCTCCTGGGCGTTCATGGCTCGGTCCATATCTATCTGTTTGAGGCTTATTCCGACCTTTGATATGGTAACGCTTATTGATATTATGAGTGCTATGATGAGCAGGTATGCAGGAACGGTCATAATGAACGGACGTGCCACATTATAAGAAAGGATCTCCTGCGGCTCACTCCATCCCTGTATCGTCCTCTGGCTTACAGTGAGTGTAAATGATCCGTGAGTGGATTTGGGAATGGAGTATTCCGTATTGCTGGTGATGGCCTCGGAAACCGGGAACGGACGGCCTTTCTTGAGCAATACATATTTGAGTGACACAGGTCTGGTGGGATCGAAACGGTCAACAGCCACATGTACGTTCAAAAGGGAGTATTTGTTGGGAATGCTCAGAGTCTTGCCCTGTTGGTTTCCGTGACTTTCATAGATGGTACCGTCCAGTACTATCTTGGTCAGTGATACAGGATAAGGATTGCTGTTATATTTGATGCTGACATCGTCAGGATTGATTATGATCAGTCCGGAAGTGTTGGGGAAATAGACATATCCCTTTCTGGAAACAATGGAGAAACCGGGAAGGAAGTTGAGCATTGTTCCGCAGTCTCTTCCGTAATATGTAAAGGGTTCCTTGAACTCCTTGTCATTGGTGTCAATCATTATCATGAATGACTTGTCGGTGGTAACCCAAAGATGGTCATGACGGTCAATTGACATGGAAAGGAATACTCCGTAGTCCCTGTTGTCCATAATTCTGGACAGTTTGTTGGCTCTGGGGTCATAGCTGATTATCTCGTCCGGAGAGCAGGCCCAGATGATACCGCGGGAATCTTCCACTACATTTGAGATGTCGCTCTGGTCATCCTCCGAAGACTGGAATACAAGACGTGCCAGAAGAGTTCTGTAGTCTATCTCATATATACATCCGTTGCAGACGATGGTGGCATGTGAAGGGCGTTCCTTGACATCAACCACAATGCCTCTGTTCTCCTCGCCGTTCTTCTGGAGAATGATCTCACGTATCTCATTGGTACCGCGTCGGAATATGAAATGTCGTCCGTTGCAGTTAAAGAGCATTATGTCGCCGTCAGGGGTTGTTATGGTCTTGAGATTGGTCAGCCTCGATGATGATATGTTGATACCTGCATCAGTCATAAAACGGGCGGGAGATACCCTGCCTGTTCTCTTATTGAAAAGGAACAGTCCCTGTGAGCGGTCTGTTATGAGAAGGTTTTCATTGTCATAACGGCAAATTCCCGATACCCTCATACCCTGGGTTGAAGGATAAGTAATCTGCTTCTCGGTACCCTCTTCAAATTTGCTCAGTCCGAATCCGGCTGAACCGAACCAGAGAGTGCCGTCGGGCTCCTGATATCCGGAAATGGGAATACTGTAGGTCTCGGCGCCATGAGCCGGAACGCTGATGCTCAGGTTATGGAAGAATGAGCGTTTCAGGGTTACCACGCCGCAATGCAGGGTTCCAAGAATGATTTCGTTCTCTTCCAGGTCGATATCGGCGCACAATACATGAAGGGGATCTATTTTTCCGAGTAACTGCTCATCGGCCTTACCTGTCCTGCGGTTAAGGACGGTTATTCCGTTTTCGGCGGTGCAGACCAGAAGACAGCTGTCGGAGAGCTCGGTAAGACATGTTATGTTATCCTGGGGCAGACATGAATTACGGGAATCATAATGGGCAATCATGTCGAATCCCGATTTTACATAGTATCCGGTAATTCCCTGTTCCTTATATGCTATCCACAGGATATCCTTTGAGTCTGTGAACACGGTCCTGCTTATCATATTGTATCCCAGGAGATCCATATGTGTAAGGGCACCTGTAGCAGTGTTGAGATGATATATTCCGCGGTCATCCTCAACCAGGAGGATCTGGGTGGGATCATCGGAAACCTGAAGCATTTTGGTGAAATGGAACTGGCGTTCTGAAGGGAACTGGGCTACTATCTGAGTGGTTCCTGTGTTCATGTCATACATCATCACAGCACCCAAAGGCATATTGTAGAAGTATGCAGAGTCACCCACCATCATGATGTATTCGGTCCTTAGTATCCTTCCCTCATAAGTTACAAGGCGGGTTGAGTCATTGTCAGGATCAAAGTCTATGATATGGTTGGTGGTAGCCAGTATGGCGCGTCTGGAGCAGCCTATGGAGATAACGTCGCCTAAAACGATATTGTCATTGCCTACAGTCAGATACTGGTATTGGCTTATGGCTCCGTTCGATATCAGATTGGCACCGTTGGTGGTTCCCACCCAGAGCCTTCCGTAGATATCCTTGGCAAATGAACGGATGGCATTGCAGCTAAGTCCTTTATCAATGGTTATCTCAACCTTCTGGGTATAAAACGCGCTTGCTGTCAGACAGGTTATGGCCGATAACAGTAATGTCAGTAACCTCTTCTTCATATGGCTGATATTCTGTGATTGTTGTGCTAATGTAGTAAAAATCAAATTATCCCAAAAACGGGCGTATGCGTGTTATTGCTCCCGCACTGCCTGCAGGGTTTTGCCTGTCTCCCGTTTGAAGACCTTGTTCATAGCGTCCACGCTGGTAAAGCCGGTCTGAGCCGCTATGGTTTCAAAATCCTCATCCGTACCCGTAAGCTTATCCTTGATAAGGCTTACTCTTATCCTTGTCAGGTATTTGGTAAGGTCAGTGCCCAACAGTCCTTTCATCTTCCTGAGCATGACGGTGCGTGTGGTTCCGGTATGCTTAAGGATGTATTCCTCACTGAGTGCAGGATCAGATATGAACTGTTCTATGAGTGAGTTGAGTGAGCCGATGAACTCCTCATCAGTTACGCTGAAGGTCTGGTCGGAACTCATCTTGCTGAAGAATCCGAAGTTGTACTGACGCTTTATCTCGAACCTGCCGCCAAGCTGACTGCGTATCAGGGCGAACATCTGCTTGACATCATACGGTTTGGGAATGAATGCGTCGGCACCCATCTTGTAACCCAGGGTCTTGTTTCGCTCGTCGCTGCGTGTTGTCAGCAGAATGACGGGTATATGACTGATGTCAAGTGTGCTCTTTATGTAACGGCACAGTTCGAATCCGTCCATCTCGGGCATATCGGCATCACTGATTACTATGTCAATGTCGGTACTCTTGAGCAGACTGACTGCCTCCTTTCCGTTAGCGGCGGTATGAACGGCCTTGAACATGCCGTCAAACTCATTGTAGAGGGTTTCTGATTCCTCTTTTTCAGCACAGACAAAGAGTACGGTCATGTCGTTGGTATCGAAATCCTGGGCCATGCCCTCAAGTGAACTGTCATCGGCTGCGCCTTCAGCCTTGGCCTGTCCGCTATGAACGGATTCTTTTGATTTGGCGGCTGAGTGTTTCTTGCCGGGTGCCAACGGGAACTCCATGAAGAATGTAGAGCCCACACCGTCCTCATTATTGAAGGCAGACATTATACCTCCTATAAGGCTCAGCTGCAGTCTTGCATAGGGGAGTCCCAGACCGTAGCCGGGTATGGAGTTGTCGGTGTTTTCCCTGTAATAGCGTTTGAACAGGTCCTCCGGATCACATGAGAATCCGCGTCCCTGGTCCTTGACCGATACGCGAATGATCTCACCCACCTTCTCAGTGCTTACGGTAATGGTTGTTCCGGGGGTGCTGTATTTGATGGCGTTGTTTACCATGTTGGAGAGTCCTGTCTCAATGATTCTCTTGTCTATGGAAACCATACCGATGTTGTTGTCCATCATGAACTTGAGACTGAATCCCTTGCTGTAGCAGTCAATGCGGTAATCCTCAAGCAGGAAGTTGAGCCATTCGTTCAGGTTAACCTCTTCAATAAGGATATCGGCCTTGTTGACATCGGCACGGCTGCTGTCCAGGATCATATTGACCATGACTGTCATCTTGTTTACCTGGTTGAAGATGCGCTCCATACGCTCGTAATCGATTCCGTCAACTGACTTCTCCTGAAGGAAATCCTTTACCGGATTGTAGATGAGTGAAAGCGGTGTGCGCAGCTCGTGGGCTATGTTTGAAAGGAATGCAATCTTATCCTCGCGGTTCTTGATGTCCTGGGCGGCGATGGCTTTCTCCAGTCGGTTCTTCTCCCTGTTGGATGAAACACGAGCTATGGAATAGCCGAATATAAGCATTATGATGAGTGCAGTGAGTACGCCGGGTATGGTACCCAGGAAATGTTTGGGAACCCTGAAACGGAGTATTGTACGGGGTTCACTGAGTCCTTTGCGGTATGCCTGTCTGATAACTACGCTGTAGTTGCCGTTATCCATTCTGGGGATGGTGATGGATGTGCCGGTGGTGCTTATGGCCCTTACCAGAATGTCATCCCTGTAGATGTCATAGATTATCAGATGAGGGTAGGTGGGGTTGAATGAGTTGGCCGAGAACTCCAGGTCCAGTTCCTTGTATTTGGTAGGCAGTCTCAACGGCTTGGTGACGGATTTCTGTATCTCTTCAAGTGAGAAGTCACTCTTTTCAGTATGGGCTCCGGTGCAGATGACATCCACGGGGGGAGTGTCAATCATGAGCGAACTGTTGGTATTAACGGTCACGAGGCCGGTGGAGTTGGGAAACAGTATTATGCCCGACTTTGTGCAGAGTGAGAAGGTGTTCAGGAAACGTGAACTTGGCACTCCGTCCTCAATGGAGTAGAGCAGGAGTTCCTTTTTGGCAAAGTCAAACACCTGGATGTATTCATCGGTCGTGGTGAACCAGATGCGGTCCTTGGTATCTACCGCAACGTTCGTGAAACGGCCGTTACCCCAAGTCTCAACAAGCACCTCGTCAAAGCTGGAACGCGGATCATAACGGTGCAGTCCGGCCGGCTCGGTAAAGAAGAGCTCACCCTGTGAATTGGCGTCGATTGAGGTTATGTTGTGTATGACCTTATCCTTGTTCAGGTATATGCATCGGCTCTCAAGCGATGAATAGTTTATCTCGTAGATGGCTCCCCTGTAGGTCACATATATGGCATAAGGGGTGGAGCAGATGTTCTCTACCAGCTTTATGGTTTCATTGTTGTTTGAAGTGAGCAGTATCTCTTCAAGCTTTGCAATGTTTTTCCTGTAGACGTAATGGTGTGAGCTGACGTTGAAGATAAAGACATCTCCGTTGTCGGCACGGGTTATCTGCATGTTCTTAAGGTCAGCATATGAGGGTGTGGGGATTGCGGGATAACGGGAATCAGGAACCATGACCTTGTTCCTGATGCGGTCAAAGAAGAGCAGGCCCCTGTTGGCATCGGCCATAAGGATAACGTTGTCATTTGCAATATGGCACATGGAGACAATCTGGAGTTTCTCTGTACCTTTCAATAGGGTCCTTTGCTGGTTTACGGGATCTATCCTGCACAGACCGTTGCTCATGGTTGCCATTATGACGGTACCTTCAGGTTCATCAATGCCTGATATGTAGTTGTCAAAACTGACTATTCCGTCATGATGCTCGTAGATATGATGTATCTGTCCGATGAATGTCTTTTTGATGGAGATGAGTCCGTAGCCGGCTGTGGCATAGAGGGTCTCACGGTCCTCGTTATTGACCAGCGTGGATGTGACGTTCTTGAGTGTGTTGACTACGCTCACGGTGACAGCCTCATCCTCTACGATGTTACTGCGTTCGATGATGCAGATGCCGGCATCGGAGTGGGCTGTCAGCAGGTTTCCGTTGGGAAGCGGAGTGATGAGTGAGATGTCATCGGAAAGAAGGTTGACTCCGGAGGTGTTGTATTCGGCAACCTTTTCATAGTTACCGTTGATGTAATAACCTTTCAATCCTTCTGACGGAACTGATAGCCAGATAATATTGCTGCGGTCTATGGCAGTAGCTTTTGCTATGATAGGCCTGTCGGTGCCGGGTATGCGTTCCAGTGTTCCGGTGTTTCGGTTGAAACGGTAGAGACCCAGCTTGTCATCGGCCAGGTAGAGCATTGAAGCGTCTGATTCTGAGCGAAGGATCTTGACAAAATCATAGTCTTCATTGCCGGGGAAAGAGGCGGTAAGTCTGCATTCGGATTTGCTGATGTCATACGTGAAGAGACCGTGCATGTCGGGATCATAGAAGGTGGCTTCATCTCCTTCAAGCAGGAAATCCCTGGTCTTGAGTATGATGTCATCATATTTGAGCGTGATCGCGAACTTGTTTTTGTAGTCATAGCAGAGGATGCGGTCTTCACACGCCAGCAGGACATTATCGGTACATACTATGCTGTTTACATTACCCAGCATGACCAGTCCTCCTTCAGATACAATCTCCCTGATATTGGTTACGGTACCGTTGGATATGACGGACAGTCCTACATCGGAACCTACCCAAAGGCGGCCCAGCCTGTCTTTTGCCAGTACATTGAGAGTCTGGCTTTCAAGTCCGTTACCGATTGTGCTTTGGGTTATAGATAGTCCGTTGACAGCCCACAGCAGAGAGGTGTATAGTATTGCGAGTGATAAGGCGATAATTCTCCTCATTTTATAAAATCCTTTATATCACTACAAAACTAATCAAATGCCGTATCAAAAACAAGAGCGTGCGGATATTTTCCGCACGCTCCTGATAATATGGTTTGATATCTCTATCAGAGGTTGGGGTTGTATTTCTTCCACTCGCTTACTGCGGGGAGAACGCCCAGTGAGATAACCTCGTCACGCATAGCCTGGAGGTGCTTGTAGCTGGCCTCGATGTCAGCCATCTCAGTAGCGGTACCCTTAACGTCAGTGTAGTGAACGCCGGTAGCGTCGATGGTTGAAGGCATTGCCATCATTACGTTCTGGAACTGTGAGTTGTTTACGTAGCAACCTGCAGGCCACTCGAACTTCTCACCGCCCATGGCAGCACCGATCATCTCGATTGAAACGAATGAGGGGCTCTGGAATGATGAACGTCCGCGAAGCTCAATGATCTTGGCACCGCCCTTGATAACATCCTGCTTCATCTGTGCCCACTGCTCATCGGTAAGAGCGGGTGTGCCGATGATATCGGTCAGAGGCTTGCCGTCAACCTTTGCGGTTGATGCGAACACTGCCATCTGCTCACCGTGACCGCCGTATGTGCGAGCGGTTGTAACCTTGTCCTGAGCAACACCGAAGTGCTTGGCCAGGGCGCTCTGCAGACGTGTTGAGTCAAGAGCTGCAAGAGTGGTGATCTGTGAAGGTTTCAGACCTGAGTAAACCAGAGTTACCAGACCGGTGATATCGGCCGGGTTGAAGATGATTACGCAGTGCTTCAGGTCAGGGCAGTAAGTCTTGATGTCCTTACCCAGCTGCTCGGCGATCTTGGCGTTGCCAACAAGCAGATCCTCACGGGTCATACCTGCCTTACGGGGTGCGCCACCTGATGAAACCATGTACTTGGCATCCTTGAAAGCCTCCTCAACCTTGTCGGTGAAGGTGATGTTTACACCGGGGAATGCGCAGTGACGGAGTTCCTCAACTACACCCTCCAGACCGGGAAGATAAACATCATAGAGACAGATGTTTGATGAAAGGCCCATCATAATGGCTGTCTGAGCCATGTTTGATCCGATCATACCGGCTGCGCCAGAGATGACCAGTTTCTCATTTGTCAAAAACTTCATAGCTGTTTTAAGTATATTAGTCCGTTATTTTTGTCTTGGACCACAAAAGTAATCAATAACTTGTTTGATTGGTATATAAATTCAGAAAAGTTGCACTATTTTAGCACCTGAAAAAAAACGTATACGGATATGGCAATCATCAAATCAGTCAGAGGCTTTACACCCCAAATCGGAGAGGATTGTTTCCTTGCCGACAACGCGGCAATCATAGGTGATGTGGTTATAGGTGAAGGATGCAGCATATGGTTCGGAACAGTACTGCGCGGCGATGTGAATTCCATCCGTATCGGTAACGGAACCAATATCCAGGACGGCTCGGTCATCCATACCCTGTATCAGCGTTCAACCACCGTCATCGGTGACAACGTTTCGGTGGGTCACAACGTAACAATCCATGGGGCCGAAATCAAGGACAACGCCCTGATAGGTATGGGTTCTGTGGTTCTGGATCACGCTGTAGTTGGCGAAGGTGCCATCGTAGCTGCAGGCTCAGTTGTACTCAGCAAGACCGTCATTCCGCCCAACACTATCTGGGCAGGCGTACCCGCCAAGTACGTAAAGGACGTTGACCCTGAACAGGCCAAAGAGATGAACCAGCGCATAGCTCGTGATTACCACATGTATGCTGGTTGGTACAAAGACTAGTTGAGCCCTATCTCGCCTAGTATCTTGTCTGAAGTTCCGCTGCTGCTGCGGACATAGTCACCGGCGTTCTTTCCAGCTTTCTTGAGGAAACCGGGATCACTGATGAACTTGTCAATCAGGATTCTCAGACTGTAGGCATCGGTTATCTCGAAGCCGCCCTTTACGTGCTTGAGATCCTGTGCCTCACGGAACCTCTGGTTGTTGGGGCCGAAGAGTACGGGTATGTCAAATACCGCAGCCTCCAGTACATTGTGGATTCCAACTCCGAATCCGCCGCCGATATAGGCTATGTGGCCGTAGCGGTAGATGGATGAGAGCATTCCGAAGCAGTCTATGATGAGGGTGTCATAACCCTTGATGTTATCCAGTGTGGCTTTTGACAGACGTATGCAGTCACGTCCCTTAAGGCGTGATTCGATCTCTGCCAGATGCTCCTCATGAATCTCATGGGGTGCGATGATGAGTTTCCAGTCAGGCTTGGTAAGGAAGTAGGGGATGAAGAGTTCCTCATCGGCCGGCCAGGAACTGCCTGCTATGAAGGTGGGATCACCGTTCACGAACTTCTCAATCACCGGGAACTGCTTTGATGCTGCGGCAACCTCCAGTACTCGGTCGGCACGTGTATCGCCCACGATTGAGACATCGGTTATGCCGATGCTCTTGAGCAGGTCCTTGGAGTGACGGTCCTGTACAAAGAGATGCTTGAAGTAGGTCAGTGCCTTGGCATATCCGCGTCCGTACCACTTGAAGAAGAGCTGGTTGTCACGGAATATGGATGATATGCTGAAAATCTCGATGTTTCTCTTGTAAAGTCCCCTGAGGAAGTTGGGCCAGAACTCGTACTTGATAAAGAATGCCTTCTCAATCTTGACGGTGTCCAGGAACCTGCGTACGTTCAAAGGAGTGTCAAAGGGAATGTAGCAGACAATATCGGCCCCCTTGTAATCCTTGCGCACCTCATAGCCCGAGGGTGAGAAGAAGGTGAGCAGGATGCGGCACTCGGGGTGCTTGCTGTGGATTCTCTCAATGAGGGGGCGACCCTGCTCGAACTCACCCAGTGATGAAGCGTGGAACCAGAGATATTTTGACTCCGGATCAACCTGCTCCCTGATGGTGTCGAGTATATGGTTGTGTCCTTTTATGAGAAGACGGGCCTTCTTATTGAATAATGCCGCTATATTTATACACAGCGCATATAGATAAATGCCTATTGTGTAGATAATCATCTCTTGTACTTAACAGGAAAGTTCTGAAATGGCCTTGCGGGCACGTCTTAATGTCTCTTCACGTCCCAGGAAGTCAGTGATGCAGAATATCTGCGGACCCATGGCTGCACCTACAAGGGTGACACGCAGGGCGTTCATCACTTTACCTGTGGCATAACCCTTGGAAGCTATCCACTCCATTACCTTGGGCTCAAGTGTCTCACCGTTCCAGTCCTCCTGTGCCTCCAGGAAGTCGCAGAGTTCGGCAGTAGTCTTGGGAGCCTCGTCCTTCCACCATTTCTTGAGTGATTTCTCATCAAAAGCGGTGGGAGCCTGGAACAGGTATGAGCAGTTGTCCCAAAGTTCACCTACAAAGTTTACGCGGTTCTTGACCAGACCTACGGCAGTCTCCACACGCTCCATGGGAGCCTTTACTCCGTGGCTTTCAAGAATGGGATTGAAGAGCTCGGCAATCTCGCGATCGCTCTTGAGCATGATATATTCGTGGTTGAACCAGACGAGTTTCTGATAGTTGAAACGGGCGCCGGCCTTGCTGCACTTCTCCAGGTTGAAGAGGTCAACCATCTCATCCATGGTCATGATCTCACGGTCATCACCGGGGTTCCAGCCCAGCAGAGCCAGGAAGTTGATCACGGCCTCGGGCAGATAATCCTTCTCGCGGTAGCCTGATGAAATCTCACCGGTCTTGGGATCATGCCATTCCAGCGGGAACACGGGGAATCCCAGACGGTCACCGTCACGCTTGCTCAGCTTGCCGTTACCCTCGGGCTTGAGAAGCAGGGGCAGGTGAGCGAACTGCGGCATGGTGTCCTGCCAGCCGAATGCACGGTAAAGCAGTACATGCAGAGGTGCTGAAGGCAGCCACTCCTCACCACGGATTACGTGAGTAACCTCCATCAGGTGGTCATCTACGATGTTTGCCAGATGGTATGTGGGGAGCTGGTCAGCTGATTTGTAGAGAACCTTGTCATCCAGTACTGATGAGTTGATGGTAACCTTGCCGCGGATAAGGTCATCGACCTCAACCTCCTGGTCGGGCTCGATGAGGAAACGCACTACATACTGGTTTCCGCCGTCAATGAGAGCCTTGACCTCATCGGCCGGAAGTGTGAGTGAGTTGCGCATCTGACCGCGGGTGGCGGCATCATACTGGAAATTGGGAATCTCGGCGCGCTTGGCCTCGAGTTCTGCAGGGGTGTCGAAAGCTATGTAGGCCTTGCCTGCCTCGAGCAGCTGGTCAACATACTTCTTGTAGATTTCCCTGCGCTCCGACTGACGGTAGGGACCGTATTTGCCGCCAAAGGAAACACCTTCGTCGAACTTGATTCCGAGCCAGCGGAAAGCTTCAAGTATATATTCCTCGGCACCCGGTACGAAACGGTTGCTGTCGGTATCCTCTATTCTGAAAATAAGGTCGCCCCCATTCTTGCGGGCGAAAAGGTAGTTGTAAAGTGCAGTACGTACGCCGCCAATGTGGAGCGGTCCTGTGGGACTGGGCGCAAAACGCACCCTGACGCGGCGGCTGCCTGAATTGTCTGTCATCTCTTTCGTTTTAGCGGTGCAAAATTAATCATTTTATCATGAAAAAGCCTTATTTTTACAAGCCAACAAAGTAGTATAATCTTAATGAATGATAAAAGAGGCTTTTTAAAGAGCAACCGTAGTCTTTTAGTCATATTGTCAGTGATTTCCGCATTGCTGACCGTATACTTTATGCCTGCCAGCAGACAGGAGAAGTACACTTTCACCGTGGGTAAACCCTGGACATATGACGTGCTGATAGCACCTTTCAATTTCTCCATCCAGAAAAGCGATGACGTATGGCAGGCCGAGGCCGACAGCGTCAAGGCAGCATTCGCCCCTTACTTCAGCCGCAATGCCGGTGTGGCCGATGCCGCCCTGGCCCAGTTCGACAAGTTCTATCAGGACAGTCTGAGCAAGGTGGTATGGGAGGAGTCCTATCAGGCCCTGCGCCGCCGTCTTGAGAAGGTCTACAGGGACGGAATAATATCCACGTCCGATGAAGAGGTCCTTTCTGGCAAGCAGCTGTTCCGCATCTATGAGGGTAACACCTCATCATTCGTACAGACATCAAGCGTAAGGAGCATACGTGACGCCTACCGTCTGGTGACCGATGCCGAGATATATGCATATGACCGCTACACCCTGCTCCAGCATAATATCGAGCAGTATATCCAGCCTAACGTGATATATGACGAGGTCCGTTCCGAGGCTGACCTTGCATCACAGCTCAATGAGATATCACACTACCGCGGAATGGTTGTCGAGGGTCAGAAGATCATAGACCAGGGTGAGATAGTCGATGAGCAGAAGAGCAACATCATCAACTCCTACCTGAGCATAGTGAATGAGAAGAACCAGTCCAAGCGTTTTGCGATGCTCACATGGGCCGGACGCGGTGTATTTGTAATGCTCTGCTTCCTGGTACTGTTCATCTACCTGAGCCTGTACCGTATAGATGATGTCGAGAACCGCAACGTACTGTGGTTCCTGTTCGGCTCCATTTCACTCTTCACGGTAACTGTGGGCCTCTATTGCCAGTATTCAAGCTGGAGCATATTCCTCTTCCCCTGCTCCATGCTGGCCATCATGCTGCGCATATTCCTTGACTCCAGAACGGCGTTCACCGGATATATGACGTTCATACTCTCCACGTCACTCATAGTCTCCATGCCTTATGAGTATGTGCTGCTGCAGTTCCTGGCCGGCCTGACCGGAATCTATTCACTCAAGGAACTCTCGCAGCGTTCACAGATACTGCGTACCTGCCTGCTCATATTCATCTCATACAGTCTGGTATGGACAGCTTTCCAGATGACCCAGCTGGAGAACATCCGCGACATTGACCCGCTGATATTCCTCTACTTCGCCATCAACTGTATCATCATACTGCTTGTCTATCCGTTGCTCTTTGTCATAGAGAAGGTATTCGGATTCACATCAAACGTAACGCTGATCGAGCTCTCCAATATAAACAATCAGCTGTTGCGTGAGCTGGCCGAGAAGGCACCGGGCACATTCCAGCACTCCATGCAGGTATCAACCCTGGCATCTGAGGCAGCCACCCGCATCAAGGCCAACCCGCAGCTGGTACGTACCGCCGCCCTCTACCACGACATAGGCAAGATGGACAACGCCCCCTTCTTTACCGAGAACCAGAGCGGTGTCAACCCGCATGACAAACTGACCCCGCAGGAGAGCGCCCGCATCATCACCGGCCATATAGAGAAAGGTCTTGAACTGGCCGATAAGTTCGGACTGCCGGAGTCAATACGCGGTTTCATTGCCTCTCATCACGGAAAGGGAGTGGCCCGATACTTCTATATCAAGTACACGCAGGAACATCCCGACCAGGAGCCCGATCCCAAGGATTTCAGTTACCCCGGTCCCAATCCCTACTCAAAGGAGACAGCCGTCGTAATGATGGCCGATGCCGTCGAGGCCGCTTCACGAAGCCTCAAGGAGTATACTGAGGAGAGCATCGGAGAACTTGTGGACAAGATTATCGACACCCAGGTTCAGGAGGGTTATTTCCAGGACTGCCCCATAAGCTGGCAGGAGATAAACCGCGTCAAGGAGACCTTCAAGGAGAAGCTCCGCACCATGTACCACACCCGTATCAGTTATCCTGATTCTACTGTGGATCTGAGTCAAAAGAAACAGTAATTCCGCTCACCTTATCAGTTGCAAGAGTGTTGTCCAGAGCTTTGGACAGCAGGCTGCGGCTTTTGTCTACCGTGAGTTCAAGCGGCAGTTTGATTATTACGCGGCGTATATATCGGTACTGGATCCTGGAGACGGGAGGGGCATCGGGCCCCAATACCTTGTCCTGACCCAGCAGTGAAGCCAGTTCGTTCCTCAGTATGAGCGCCGCACGGTCTACGGTATCCGGCTGTGTGCCTTTTACCGATACAGTGACGATACGTGTATAGGGAGGATAACCGAATGCGCTGCGCTCCTCCATCTGGCTCTTGAAGAAAGATGCGTAGTCATTCCTGCGTACCAGATTCATCACGGGTGCATCGGGCTGGCGGGTCTGAATGATTACCTTGCCGGGCATCTCCTTGCGGCCGGCACGTCCCGCCACCTGAGCCATAAGCTGGTATCCGCGTTCGGTTGAGCGGAAATCAGGGTAACTCATCATGGAGTCGGCCTGCAGTATTCCCACCACGCTGACCTTGTCAAAGTCCAGACCCTTGGATACCATCTGCGTTCCAATCAGGATATCGGTGCGACCCTCCTGGAAATCCTCCAGGATAGTCTCATATCCGTTCTTGGCCGAATCCAGGTCCAGACGTGCCGTACGTGCCTGTGGAAAGAGGGCCGATACCTCCTCCTCAATCTTCTCGGTTCCGAAACCGCGGCTGCGAAGCCTGTTGCCCGAGCACTCGGGGCAGACGGCGGGAACGCGGTAACTGCGTCCGCAGTAGTGGCAGGTGGCGGTGTTGAGACTCTTATGGAATGTAAGGCTCACGTCACAGCAGTCACATTTCTGAACCCATCCGCAGTCGGGGCACTCCACCGTGCCGGCATAACCGCGGCGGTTATGGAAGAGTATCACCTGACGGCCACCGTCAAGGGCCTCCCTTATGCTGTCAATCAGTTGCGGGGAGAAGAGCCCCTGCATGTATTTCTTACGTCTGAGTTCAGCTGTGTCCACTATGATTATTTCAGGCATGCGGATGCCGCTGTAACGCTCAGTCAGCGTAACCAGCCCGTACTTGCCGGATACGGCGTTGGAGTAACTCTCCAGAGCCGGTGTGGCACTGCCCAGAAGGGTCTTTGCTCCATATAATGAGGCCAGCATGATGGCTGTGTTACGGCCGTGATAGCGGGGTGAGGGATCCTCCTGCTTGAAACTGGGTTCATGCTCCTCATCCACTATGATGAGTCCAGGATTCCTGAGCGGCAGCAACACCGCTGAGCGGGCTCCCAGAATCAGTTTGTAGGGATTGTCACCGGTAAGCCTGTTCCAGACCTCGACCCTGACATTGTCCTGGCATCGGGAATGATAGACGCACATGTCATCACCGAACACCCGTTGCAGACGGTGCTCTATCTGGGTGGTAAGTGCAATCTCCGGTAACAGGTAAAGAACCTGTTTTCCCTTGGCTATCTGCTCCTTGATAAGATGGATGTATATCTCGGTCTTGCCGCTGGATGTCACGCCGTGCAGCAGGCAGACGTTTTTGGTCTTGAAAGACTCGTGTATGCCGTCAAGTGCCTTCTGCTGCGCCTGGCTTAAGGCGGCCGGCTCTATGAGCGAGCCCTTGAACTGCGGCAGACGGCCGGTCTCTACCTCATAGGTCTCAAGAATGCCGTTATCCTCAAGAGCCCTGAATGAAGATGCCGTTTTGGAACCTTCCATGAGAGCCCTTTTGGTTACGGGTCTGGTCTGTGAACAGTCATCCTTTATACCCGAGAGTTCAAGAAAACGTTCGTACAGCTCTTTCTGCTTTACGGCTGTCTTGCCGAACTCCGGACTGCTGTTCTGTCCAAGTCTGACGAATACCGTTATGCGGGGTTTGTATAACTGCTCCTTTGCACTGGAATCGGGACGGAGTCCGGAAGGAAGGGCGGCCTTGAATACATCACCCGGCGGGCAGATGTAGTATCGGCTCATCCACTCCATTAGCTTGAGCTGCTGAGGCAGGACCGATGGACACGTATCATCAAGTACGCTGATTATCTCCTTTGTGTCATGCTGCGTGGGCTGGTTGCCGTGCGTCCTTACAATCAGTCCCGTAAGACGGCGTCCCTTGCCGAACGGTACATAAACCCTTGCCCCGGGCACCGCAAGGTGCTCCAGAGAGGCCGGTACGCTGTAGGTGAACAGCTCGTTCAGGGGTACCGGAAGGATTATGTCGGCGTACATGCTCATCGGTCCCGTAAAGGTATAAAAAAAGACCGGCTCCCGTTTAGGGGAACCGGCCTCAATATGTCACTCTTTTTTAGAATGTCCAGGTAAGTGAGAACTGGAGTGTGCTTGACTTGAAGTCAGCAGGAGGATTGGCTGCAATGGCTGCCGGGCTGGGATTTGAATCCTCTGCCAGTTTGATGGCACCCTCCTTTGATACGGGGATGTTGTAGTTGATACCGGCCTGGATGTGGTTGATCAGTTTCACACCGGCACCTACGTTGATACTCCATGTGCTCTTTTCAAGTGCAAAGTCCTTAACATCGTTTCCGTCCTTGAATTTTGCGTTCAGGTCACCGATTCTGAAATCCAGCTGAGGACCTGCTGCAAAGTATACGGCTGCAAAGTTGCCGAGTCCGAGTGAATACTTCAGTGAAAGGGGGATAGAGAGTGACTGATTCTTCATAGTTGTAGTATCAGGAAGCTCAACGCCCTTCTGTGAATAGAGAGCGGCAGCGTCAACGCCGATTCCGATGATAGGAATCTGAACCTCGGCCATCGGACCGAAGAAGAAACCGGTGTAGCTGTCCTTGCTCTGTGCAGACTCTTTAGTTACTGCAGTAATGTCATTGTTTACAAGATTGAGACCACCGCGGATACCCCAGCTGAACTGAGCTGAAGCGGGGATGAATGAAAGCAGTGCAAGACTGCAGACGATCAATGCTTTTTTCATAAACGGTTTATTTAGTAAAACAATTATAATCAGAATCTCCAGCTTACTATGAACTGGATGGTTTTGTAGTCACCTATCTGGTCGCCCATCTTCTTGAAGTCATCGGTATTGTCGGCAATGACCTTCCATGGAACATTGAAGTTGAGCATTGCTTCAACCTTGTCGAAGAGTCTTACACCTGCACCGATGTTACCGGTGGTGACGAACTTGTCTGACTCAATCTCCTTGCCGTCATTGAAGTATGTCTTGACATCTCCCAGACTGACGTTCCACTGCGGTCCGAACTGACCGATTACGCAGAGTTTTGGGAAACCTATGTTCACTCTCAGAGAGAGGGGAAGTTCCAGGAATTCCTGCTTGTAGTTCTTTTCCTGTCCCAGTTCATCATAACCCTTCATCTTGGTCTGCTGGTAGAGGAGAGCAAAGTCAAGTCCCAGAAGGCCGTTACCCATAGTCAGGGCCGGGCCGATAAAGTAACCGCTGTAATTCTCTTTCTGCTGGACGCTCTCAGTGTTGATACGTGTGATATCATTGTTTGTAAGTGAGAGACCTCCACGTACGTTAAGCCTTGGCTCAGCCGATACGCCCACGAAGAACATCGGCAACATAAGGCAAAGGATAAATCTGATCTTTCGCATATTTAAAAAGGATTTAGTCGGGTGCAAAGTTAACACTTTTTAAATACAACAATCAGGTCTGCCCTTTTTATTTGACAAACCTGACTGTTATCTATCTTTCAATCTGTTAGTTGCTTATCAATGAACTGACAGTCTCTCGCCTGATGACTGGCGCGGGGCACGCGGAGCCCTCTCTTTCTTTTCCTTGGGTTCCTTAGGCTCCTTGGGTTCCTTTTCCTTCTTCTGTGAAGTGGCTGCGGCGTTGGGCTCCAGAGCGTTTTGCAGGTCTGCCTCGCTCCACAGTCCGTTCTGGAAGTCACGGAGCTGCTTCTCGATGCGAGCACGCTCAGCCTGCAGTGCTGAATCGGTCAGACAGTACTCTGAAAGGGGCACATTCCTAAGGTTGGATGTCTTGTAGATATCACCCTCATACTGGCGCATTACAAAGTAGTCATCCAGTGACATGTTACTGGTGTTGTTGTAACTGCTGGTCATGACCTGGGTCTGTCCCAGATAGGGGCTTATCTCGTCATAGTTGAGCCAGAACATGGGGTAGGCGGTGGGTTTCTCACCAAAGTCACTCTGCATCAGAACCGGACAAATGGCGGTAACGCGGGTCTGGAAGTTTGAAAGCTGGTCCAGATAGTTACTCTCCTTGATGTAGTACTTGCCCGGGCTGGGGATATCGGTAGGCTCGATCTTGTACTTGCCTTTCTCATCCTTTGTGTAGTAGATGTAGAACTTGTCCAGCATGTTCTCAATATCCAGTTCGTTGTCCGGAGTAAAGAGCTCATTACCGTCCAGGCGGTACTCATATGCCTTGATCTTGCCGTCAAGGATAAGGTTGAGCACCAGAGTGAAGAAATTCACGCGGTCACCCAGAGGCTGCTCGGGGTAGTAGAGCGCTGCGTTCTTCTCCTTCTTGAGGTCCAGCTCACGGTAAATGTCACGTCTCCACTGAACTTCAGTAGGCATGGCGGTCTGTGCTGTATATTGTGAGCGGGCACGCTCTGAGATAGTCACTGCCGTGGGGCTCTTCTCGGCCTCCTTCTGGGCCTGCTGCTCCTGGAGTCTGCGTGTGGGCTGTGCGTTCACGCTAACCGCTGCGGTCAATATCAATAGAAGAAATCCGATCTTTCTCATATCAATTCTCAATTTTCAATTTTCAATTCTCAATTCTCAATTTAGTTGAGTATCACCTCCAATGATGTAGTCAGCTGTCTCTCAATTCCGTCAGGACCTACAGCCTTGACGCGCTGGATATAGAAGCGGCGGCCGCGTCCCAGCTGCTGGAAGGTCTTTTTCTGACGCTCTGAGAACTTGGGTCCGTCAGAGAGCTCGGGTACGGCGTTACCGTTGTTGTCAAAGAATGTGGTCTCAAAACTCAGGACGCGGAAACCTATGTTCAGCAGACCGTTGTCAATGGCGGCTACGATACCGTCAGCTGACAGCAGGTTCTTCTTGAGGATAGGTGTACCGCCACCGCGGTAGCGCTGTGTGTTTCCGTTCTCATCCTTATACTCGATGAAGGGTGCCGGATCAGGCAGCTGGCGAACATGGAATTCATACTCACCCATGCTCTGCTGGCGTCCCTCCTGGTTGGCGGTAACGGCAATCACAACATCCTGGTTGGGGGTTGTGGGCTTGCAGACGAATGCGTTGCCGCTGCGTGTCAGTGTGCCGCCGCCGTTCTTGAGACGGGCCGATATCATATTGCTGGGTACGCCGGGAACAGAAATGCTGATGGGGTTGTCGATACCCGCATAGAGCACATTCATCATAGTGGCCGATACGGTTGCCAGCGGTGATACTACCGAGTAGTTCTGTATAAAGTCACGGCGGATGACGCCGTTACCTGAATTCAGTTCCATGTAACCTGACAGGGTGTAGTCACCGGTCTTGTTGGCGGGAACCTCATACCAGCCGTCGTCAGAGTCGATCTTCTTGCCGTCAATGTAGATGGCGGGACGTGCGGTAGAGTCAACGGCAGCCATGATGATGCGTGCCTTGAAACTGTTACCCTGAACCACGTTCTGTGAAGTGGGGATCACGTAAGCGTTGATGGCGTTTACACGGAGGTCACCTACGTCGATGTTGTTGACCAGGGTGTGAAGCACCTCACCTTCAGCATAACGAACATCATTCTGCAGTTTGGTAAGCATGGTGATGGCGGCAGCCACCGGCATGTTCTCATAGTTGTACTCCTGCCAGTTCTTGCCCAGGGCACCCACCTTGAGGGGAACCTCGGTGCTGAAGTTGTTGCTTATGATATCTCTCTGGGTGGGGTCAGTGACCATCTCCAGGATCTTGTCGCGATAGTTGTTGATGGCGTCATAGAGCATGCCGCCCTTGCCGCGTGAGGGGTGAAGCATAACCTGTGTGGCAGCCTCCAGGTCCTCGCGGTTGTGGATGTTGTTTACATCGGCGTCCTTTCCATCGGCCTCAATTGCAATGAGTGTCTTGAGCTCATCGGCAAAATTGTAAAGTGAGTCCGATATCTGCTTTACGTAGAGTGCCTTGCCGTACCATTCACCCACCTTCTCGTGGTTGATGGAGTCAGCGGCGGCAAACTCGCGGTAAGCCTTCTCGTTCTGGATCGTGGCATTGGTCGTGCTCTTTGACAGACTCTCCTCCACTATCTTGAAACCGTTCAGCACGTCCGATGATACGTTCATGGCAAGCATCGCCAGAAGGACGATGTACATGAGGTTGATCATCTTCTGACGCGCCGATGGCGGTCTTTCATTCGTTTTCTTTCTGCTCATAGCAAATTACTTGGCTCCCATCTGGGAATTCACCTTCATTGCCTCGACCATGCGTGCATATACGCGGTTGAGTTCCTCAATCTTGTCAACCATCTGACGGGTCTGCTCGTTTACCTTCTCGATGTTCTCCATCTGAGTGCTTGCAGACTTAAGATGCATCTGGTAGAAAGTGTTGATGCTTATGAGGTTGCGTGAAAGCTGCTCTATCTCCTCTGAGCTCTGCTCCATCTTCTCTGAATGACGGCACATCTGCTCCATCTTGAGTGTAAGGTCATGTACACGTGCAATGTAATCCTGTGTGATGTTCTCCACACCGCCTACATTGAGCGGGCTTGCACCCTCGGCGGCAACTGCTGCTGCGGGAGCCTGAACGGGCTGCTGCGGAGCACTCTGCGGGGCTGCATTGTTTATGATGATGCTGCCGCGTACGCGGGGAGCCTCATAATCATCGTCCTCATCATCCTGTTTGGGAATGAACGGCTTCTCAAAACCTGAGATAAAGAACA
>Ga0265299_10001868_pt1 | contig 22702 bp, 21 predicted proteins | sample AusTroGonzalo_MG_4_FD_193485 | JGI IMG/M metagenome (GOLD analysis project Ga0265299, IMG submission 193485) | Bovine rumen microbial communities from tropical cattle in Woodstock, Queensland, Australia - Gonzalo_02 | ecosystem: Host-associated > Mammals > Digestive system > Stomach > Rumen ... | reverse complement strand
CACCAGCCCCACTTCAGGATCATTCGGATCGTAGGTCGCCAAATCCTTCAGATGCCAGGCGATGGCATTAACCAACGTTCCGTGGAAGTTTCCGCATCCGGGATGGACCACCATGCCTGCCGGTTTGTTGATGACCATCAGATCGTCGTCTTCATAGATAACCTCAAGCGGGATGTCCTCAGGCTCGATGGTGGTATCGTAATGAGGACGGTCAAGCATCAGAGTAATAATGTCTCCCGCACGTACCTTATAATTACTTTTAACCGGCCGATCATTGACGTGGATAAATCCAGCGTCGGCCGCTTTCTGAATACGATTACGACTGGAATGAGGCTGGTGTTCAGACAGGTATTTGTCAATACGAACAGGTTCTTGACCTTTATCCACCACCATCCGGAAGTGTTCGTACAACTGACCATCGTCCTCAATCTCCTCAGAGGATTCGTCGGCCATTAACTCCAGATCATCGTCTTCCCTAAAATCCATTTATTCGACTATCTCCTCGAATTCATCTACATCGCCAGTCTGCATCATTCTATATTCCGGCTCCACATAGTCAATCTCTTCACCGCCATCATACGTACCACTACCAACCAGCAACGTGAGCGGTGTATCTATCGACACATGATCGCCTGTAGAGACCCGACGACCCCTACAAAGGATACCGTAAACCCAGTCTTTCTCACCTGGAACATATTGAGGCGGCTGCAACTTAAAGCCTATGGCCATCAGTTTGGCCTCAGCCTCACGGAAACTGCAGTTATCTACCACATCGGGAATGGCAAACGTGGGCGAAGAAGGAGAATTAACCGTCACATAAACGGTATGGCCCTGTTTCACCGTTGTCCCTGGTCCTGGATTCTGGGCCAAAATGCAGTCAGCAGGCATTTTCTTATTATAACCAGAATCACTGACCATGATATTCAGTCCGTCGGCTTCTAGCATGCTAAGGGCATTACGATAGAGCATACCCTCAATCTTTGGCACCTTGATACCGTCTCCATGATGTGTATAGAGTTTCAGACCGTAATTCACACCTATGCATATGGCAATGACAACCAGTACCATCGCCAGCAGATTGCCCCACAGGAACTTGCTTGCAAACTTCCCGAAGAATTCCTTTGCTTTCATCTCTTCTACAATTTCAGTGCAAAGATACGAATAAATGATAGAAAAACAAAAAGAAGCGAAGAAAAATCTCCACTTCTTTCTGTTTTAACCAATTTTTTCCTTACGATGCGCCTAAATTACTTTCCGTGGTGCTCATCAGAAACCGTTAACTTCTTACGACCTTTGGCACGACGAGCTGCCAATACGCGGCGACCATTCTTGGTGGCCATTCTCTCACGGAAGCCGTGCTTGTTTACGCGACGGCGATTGTGGGGCTGAAATGTTCTTTTCATTGCTTTATTCTTATTTAATTTGTTACGTTTCTACCGATTTGGGGTGCAAAAGTACTCATTTCTTTTGAATTACGCAAGAAATATTCGAAAATTAGTGCGATAATTTATGTTTTTTTCCAAAAATTGAGTACCTTTGCACCCGAAATCGATAAAAAGTAATAATTTTAGGTATATGATTAATTCACAAGACATTAAAAAAGGCACCGCTATTCGCATGGACGGTGGCATCTGGGTGTGCATCGATTTTCAGCACAGAAAACCAGGTAAGGGTAACACAATTATGATCATTAAGGTGAAGAACGTCAGCGACGGCCGTGTGCTGGAGCGCCGCTTCAACATCGGTGAGAAATTGGAAGACGTGATCATCGAGCGTCGTCCCTATCAGTATCTCTACGAGGATCAGAGTGGACGCATCTTCATGAATCAGGAAACTTTTGAGCAGATTCCTATTGACAACGAACTCGTAATCGGTCATGAGTACATGAAGGAGAGCGACATCGTGGAGGTTGTATCTGACACCACCGATGGCACCATCCTCTATGCTGAGATGCCCGTTAAGACCGTGCTTCGCGTCACTCACTCTGAGCCTGGCGTGAAGGGTGATACCGCTACCAACACCCTGAAGCCCGCAACACTGGAGACAGGTGTTGAGGTTCGCGTTCCCCTGTTTATTAACGAGGGCGATCTGATTCAGGTGGATACCCGCGACGGTAGCTATCTGCAGCGCGTAAAGGAATAATGAAATACTCCATCATCGTTCCTGTCTTCAATCGTCCCGACGAGGTCGATGAATTACTCGAAAGCCTATCTAATCAGACACAGAAGGATTTTGAGGTCATTATTGTTGAAGACGGATCGATAAATACCTGCAAGGATGTTTGCGACAAGTACGCAGACATCCTTGTTTTGCATTATTACGCCAAGGAGAACAGTGGTCCAGGACAGAGCCGCAACTATGGCGCAGAGCGAGCCAAGGGTGAATACCTTATTATATTAGACAGCGACGTGGTATTGCCAACAGGCTTTCTGGCTGCTGTAGAGGAAGAGTTGACACAGAACCCTACCGAAGCCTTCGGAGGACCAGACGCTGCTCACCCCTCATTCACTCCGATACAGAAGGCGATTAGCTATTCGATGACTTCATTCTTTACCACAGGTGGAATCCGAGGTGGTAAGGCCAAACTCGACAAATTCTATCCCCGATCGTTCAATATGGGCATTCGTCGTGATGTCTATCTGCAGTTGAACGGTTTTTCAAAGATGCGCTTTGGCGAGGACATCGACTTCTCTTACCGCATTGTAGAAGCTGGTTACAAACCTCGTCTCTTCCCACAGGCATGGGTATGGCACAAGCGTCGTACAGATTTCCGAAAGTTCTTCCGCCAGGTATATAACAGTGGTATTGCTCGTATCAATCTGGAAAAGCGCCACCCAGGCACAATGAAACTCGTTCACTTATTGCCGACCGTATTCACCGTGGGCGTCATTGCCCTCATCCTCATTTCGGCCATAGGGCGTGCACTGATGCACTATGTTGATCGCGACCAGTTTTACTGGATGTGTTTCGCGCCTTGGATACCTATTATATTATATAGTCTCCTTATATGCATCGACTCCAGTGTCAAGAACAAAAGTCTGAAAGTGGGTCTGCTCTCGGTGCCTGCAGCCTTTGTCCAATTGATGGGCTATGGTTTAGGCTTCATCGAGTCGTGGTGGAAACGATGCGTGCTGAAACAAGATGAATTTCAAGCGTTCGAAAAAACATTCTACAAATAACATCAACTTAACAACTTAAATCAATATGGAAAAACTCAACATCAACCAATGGGCTGAAGAAGACCGTCCACGTGAAAGAATGGCAAATCTCGGGGCTGAGGCACTGAGCAACGCTGAATTATTGGCAATCCTTATCGGCTCTGGTTCTACGAAGGAGAGCGCCGTCGAACTCATGAAACATATTCTGGCAGATTGCAACAACAATCTAAATACCCTCGGAAAGAAATCCATCCACGAGCTCTGTACCTACACCGGTATTGGGGAGGCAAAGGCTATCAGCATCCTCGCAGCTTGCGAACTGGGCAAACGGCGCCAGATGGAAAGTCCTGAAGAACGGCCCGACCTCGGTACTGCCACCCGCATCTACAACCATATGCACCCTTTGATGCAGGATCTCGATGTCGAGGAGTTCTGGGTGTTGCTCATGAATCAGAATTACCGTCTCATCAAAAAGGTTCGTCTCTCGCATGGAGGCATCACCGAGACCTCTGTCGATATCCGAATCATGATGCGTGAAGCCGTCCTAGCCAACTGCACCATTCTGGCTGTTTGTCATAACCACCCCTCTGGCAACCTCAAGCCTAGCAAGTGTGACAACGATCTAACCAAGAGCATCAAACGAGCCTGCGAACTGATGCGCATTCATTTCCTCGACCATGTCATCATCACCGACGGGCAATATTACTCCTACCATGAATTAGGGGAAATATGACGATGTTGAAGAAAGTATAAACAACGGCCAGAAGTTCGGCTTTGACTTCGGACATCACTTTTTTGGCAAAAGTACGAATAATTAAGAATTATTGCGTATCTTTGCACACGAATATGACACAGGAAGAGAAAACTCAGATAGAAGAGCGGATTGTGGATGTGCTGAAAACCGTCTATGATCCTGAGATTCCCGTCAACATCTATGACTTGGGAATGATCTACAAGATTGATGTGCAGGAAGATTCGTCGGTAGAACTGGATATGACATTCACGGCACCGAATTGTCCTGCTGCCGACTATATATTAGAAGATGTACGCACGAAAGTGGAGAGTGTCGAGGGTGTGAAAGGCGCTAACGTCAACCTCGTCTTCGAACCCGCCTGGGACCAATCGATGATGTCGGAAGAAGCTCGCGTTGAACTAGGATTCGATTAATATGAAGAACGTATATTTCCTTTCCGATGCCCATCTTGGGTCGCTCGCCATCCCCCACGGAAGGATGCAGGAGCGAAGATTGGTACGCTTTCTCGACTCGATCAAAGAGAAAGCCGCAGCCATCTATCTGTTGGGCGATATGTTCGACTTTTGGTATGAATATAAATATGTGGTGCCCAAAGGCTATACCCGTTTCCTAGGCAAAATCTCAGAACTGACAGACATGGGCGTTGAGGTGCACTACTTTACGGGCAACCACGATATTTGGGCCTATGAATATCTTGAGAAAGAGTGTGGCGTTATCCTACACAAACAACCTGAAACGACGGAAATCTACGGAAAGATGTTCTTTTTGGCTCACGGCGATGGTCTTGGCGACCCCAATAAGACGTTCAAACTGATCAGAGCTCTCTTCCATTCTAAGTTCTGCCAGTGGGCCTTTTCTAATCTCCATCCCCGCTGGGCCATGTGGTTCGGACTGAACTGGGCTAAGCACTCCAGAATGAAGCGTCCTAATGGTGAAGAGCCTGCCTATATGGGTGAGGATCGTGAACATCTGGTGCTTTTCACGAAGAAATATATCCAGTATCATTCCAACGTTGATTACTTTATTTATGGGCATCGCCATATCGAGGTGGATCTACAACTGACCAAGAAGGCCCGCATGATCATCCTTGGCGACTGGATTTCCCAATTCTCATATGTTGTTTATGACGGCAATCACTTGCTTATGTCACAGTATATCGAGGGCGAAAGTCAGCCATAATAAGAAACTCGCAAAAACAGATATGAACAGACAAAAGATCGTAACTTTCGGAGAACTGTTATTGAGGTTCTCGAAACTTGACCACCTGCGGTTGTCGCAGGGCGATATGTTTACCAGTAAGTATGGTGGTAGTGAAGCCAACGTAGCCGTATCACTGGCTACGCTGGGAGAAGACGTCACATATATCACTCGTCTGCCTGACACGCCTGTGGGACATGCTGGAGCCATGTGCCTAGCACAATTAGGAGTAGATACCAGTCACGTGCTCTATGGTGGAAATCGCATTGGCACCTATTATTTTGAGCCAGGAGCCGGTATGCGTGCAGCTAAAGTAATCTACGACCGTGCCAACTCTGCCTACTACGATCTGAAGCCGGGTATGATTCCTTGGCGAGAAATTTTGAAAGACTGTGCCTATTTCCATGTGTCAGGTATCACAGCAGCCATCTCACAACAAGCTGCTGATGCGACCTTCGAGGCACTCGACATAGCAGATGAACTGGGAGTAACCGTTTGCTTCGATATCAATTACCGCAAAAACCTGTGGAAGTATGGTGCCGACCCTCGTGAGACTTTAAGCAGTATGCTCTCACGCTGTGACATGATGTTTGGCGATGCCATCGAATTTGAATGGCTAAGTCAGCATCCGCAGCCTCCTTTCACTGCTACTGACTCGAACTTCAAGATGCAGATGGATGAATACCGTAAATGGTTTGATGAACTACACGAACAATTCCCACGCTTGAAAAACTGGATGATGGGTATGCGTAATATCGTATCGTCTAAGCATCACACACTGACAGGCCTACTTTGGACAGAAGGCAAACTGCTTCAGGCTCCCATCATCGATATTACCGACGTGGTGGATCCTGTAGGTGTGGGTGATGCCTTCATGGGTGGATGGTTGCATGCACTCAGGCTATTCCCTGAAGACAGACAACAGCAGCTAAACTACTCGTTAGCTGCTGCTGCACTGAAGAATACTATCCCTGGTGACTTTAATCTCTCGACTCACGAAGAGATTATGGATGTGGTGGGGGAACGCCATAACACTTCGACGCTCTATAAGACAATCCTGTAAAAAGGTCACATCTTATCGAACTGTTCTTTTAACCAGTCCATACGCAAGCTCAGCCACTGTTTCACAGACTGAACCTCGTTCTGGTAGCTACCCCATATCTCGTAGTTTGGTAATACGTACTCATAGAACGTGCCCCATCTGTTTTCATTTTCCTCAACAGACCCCTTCAGATAGACAGCCGTCTCATCAATCTCACGCATAATATCGGCCTTACGGCTATAGAAATAGTCGTAGCGCTCCTTAACCCTGGCCTTAAATGCAGGATCTTTGAACATTCTGATAATCCAGTCAGACTTCTTGATCCAGAAGTTATAGGGGCCACGCTCCCAATAGTCTGTATTACCAAACGCCAGATCAAAGTCCCAAATGGGACCCATATAGATCTTGCCACCTCGTTTGAAATGCATATAACAGCTATAGAGCATAGTAGCGTCAGGATTATGGGTAATCTCGTTGATCAGATACCAATCAACAAATGAATCCATATCGAAATAGGCTCTCCAACCGTATGTCGGATCGGTGAAATTCTCAGAATAGAGCACAGCATCGGCAGTTGCTACCCAACCATGCGCATAATTGTAATTATTATCGCCTCTCACCACCTCAGGTTCCTCTATATTAATGGGATTAGTCATGTGGGCAACATAGAAGAATGTCGAGTCTTCCTCCCTCGGTGCACGAGCGTCAACTTCCAACAGGAATCCGTCATCTCCCACAGCTACACGATGGTTAGATATCTTCAGCTTCTCACACACCTCATAAGTACCATCATATCTGCCATTAAGAATCAGGTCAACAAAATGAGAACTGGATGTATATTCCAGATTGCTGATTTTTCCCAGATAAAGAGCTGTATGATTGCGAAGAGCACTCTTATCAGCATAATTGGCAATCAATACCCATGAGCGATCCTTATGCTCTCCCATCAACGACACCTTTTCATTGAATTTCAGGCGATAAGGCTTCTTGGGCCATCTGTGCCATGTAGAATTACCACGACCTTTAATCTGCAAATCAGCCTCCAGTACATCGCCAGGAGCACGAGTCTGAACATCCTCTGACAAAGTCATATGGGCATTGACATAGTATTCCTTCGATGTGATGGGCACACCACCCGCCGTGTTGATACGCATCAGAGGCAGACCTGTGAAGGAATGCACATACATGATATATTTCTTGGTATCCTGAGAGGTATGTACTGTTACTTTCGCAGGTGCCTTGAAATCGAACATGGATTTTCCACTTTCGGCTTCCATCTCATTAATGGTCACAAGAGTACCATCAAAGGTGAATCTTGGAATCAGGAACTTCTCAACTGTAATCATGGGAAGCCAGCAATCGATAACACTGTCGCCAATAATCTTACACGTCACATTCTTTGGAAGCGATGGATTTTCGGTAGTCACAAATTCAATGTTGAGCAACTTAGGTTGAACAACATGCACCAAAGTAGCTTCCAGGCTATCTATTTTCCTTTGCAACTCATCTGACTCCAGTTTTACGCGCAAGTTCATTTCAGCCAAGGCTTGATTGTATCTTTCCTGAGCATCAATCAGCTCCTGCAAAGCATTATTTTCCTTTCTCAGCGAATCATTGGCTTGCTCCCGTAAATCCAACCGAGTGAAATAGTCTGTAAGGTCTTCCTTACAGGCCGTCAGACAGAGCATCAGCAGAATGGGGAAAAATATCTTTTTCATTCTTATCCGTTTTTAAGCATCAATCGCATCCACCATTACATGGCATCGAACTCTTTTTTCAGCCAGTCCATGCGAGCAACTAACCATAGCTTCATACTATCGACCAACGATCCATACGCCATCCATACGCTCACGGTGTTTGATGTATAGTCTGCATAGGTATTCCATCTGTAATTATCTTCCTTGACCGAATACTTCAGGTATTCTGCGTTTGCATTGATCTCAGAGATAATATCCTGCTGTTTATTATAGAAATAGTCGAAACGTTCCTTCACCTTTGCGACGAAAGCCGGATCTTGGAAAAGGCGAGCATACCAATTCACGTTCTTGACCACAAAACCTTCAGCAGAAGTGTTTTTAGAATTGACGAAAGCCTCTTCAAAGTCCCATAGCGGACCCATCTTCAACTTGCCACCTCTTGCCAAATTCATCAGGCAGTTCGTCTTAAAGGCTCCATCTTGGTTCTTAGCAATCTCATTGATCAGATACCAATCAACGAAAGAGTCCATATCCATATATTTCTGCCATCCAGACGAGGCATCTGTAAAATTAGAAGAGAACAAAGCATTCTCTGCGTTGATTACAAATTCACTGGCATAAGCAACAGTCTCTGCAGAAGGGCTACCAGGAGCCATCACGGTGACAGGGCGCTCCAGATAATTGCCATAGAAATACTTACCAGACTCTTCTGAACCAATATTCAGGATGATACCATCCGATCCAATATTCATCCTTTCGTCGGTGAGTTCCGGACGTTCGGTCATCACATAGTTTCCAAAGAATCGGCCGTTCAGAAACATATCCACATGATGGGCCCTTGGCGTATAGTCAAGTTTGCTCATCTTACCCATGTAGAAAGCTGTCTGATTGTGAATGAACGTCAGGTCATCGAGGTTAGGCATAAGTCTCCACGTCGTACCCTTAGGTTCGTTAAAGAGCGAAATGTTATTATTAAACTTCACCAAATAACCATTCTTAGCGAGCAATAAATCCTCACTATTACTCAGAATGTAGTCTGGACGATACCATCTGATAGGACTAATACCCATAATTTTCACACTGGCCTTGATGACACTGCCATTAGCTCTAGTCTTTGGCCCGTCAATGATTTTAATGCTACCACCATAATACTGATTCGCATTCGCCACATTGACATGACTATTGGTCTCTAACCAAACAGAAGGTAAGCCTGTATATGAATTAACCGTTACAACATAATCCTTAATATCACTGGCTGTAATAACACTCAACACCACTGGACTACTGAAATCGAACTGAGTTTTACCACTTTCTGCCTCCACGCCATTAATGGTAACCACAGAACCTTGGTAGGTAAAGCGAGGAATCAATACCTTGTCGTCGGTAATATTCAGAATTCTGCATTCCACTGCGCTATCGCCTATAATCGTGCATGGTGTATTTTCAATCAACTGATAGGGATTATCAGCAGCCACAAACTCCATGGTGTAAAGGAACGGTTCTACATACTGAAGACTGTCTCCAAGCTCTTTGATTCTTTGCTGGATCTTCTCGTTCTCTTCCTGGCGCTTTCTGGCTTCTTCGCTAATCTCGTTACCCTGCTGCTTTAGTTTATCTATCTCATCCTGAAGTTCCTTATTGCGTTGTTCGAGATCCTTTCCTTCCTTTTCAATCTCTTCGATACGCTTTTCAATATCGGTCAAGTCTGTTTTACAAGCAGAGAAACATAAAACAGCCGCTAAAAATAGAATACATTTCTTCATCTTTGTGATATGCTAATTAGATATGCTCAAAATTCGGGTGCAAAATTAATGTATTTTTTTGAATTCGCTACATAAATCATTGATTTTTTGCCACAAATGCCCGAAAAAAGGCGGTCACGCATCGTGGCCGCCCTTATAATCAGAAAGAGAGATGGTCTTAAAGCAAATTCATCGTGTCGGTAGCAATCATCAATTCCTCATCAGTTGGAATGACAACCACCTTTACCTTTGAGTCATCAGCTGAGATGATAGCTTCCTTACCCCGTACTTGATTCTTCTCGGGATCGAGTTTCACACCGACGAACTCAAGGTCTTTACATACACCTTCACGCATACCAATCTGATTCTCACCTACGCCTGCGGTAAAGACGATGACATCGACACCACCCATGGCAAAAGCGTACGAGCCGATATACTTCTTGATGTAATAATTATACATCTCCATGGCGAGGATAGCACGTGGATTACCAGCCTTCTGGGCAGCCTCTACCTCACGCATATCTGAAGAAACGCCAGAGATACCCAGCACACCACTCTTCTTGTTGAGCAGATCACTCATCTCATCAGCAGTCAGATTGAGTTTCTTCTGAATGAATGTAACGGCTCCACCGTCAATATCACCGGCACGTGTACCCATCATCAAACCCTCAAGAGGAGTCAGACCCATAGAGGTATCGACACACTTACCATATTTCACAGCAGCGATAGATCCACCATTACCGATATGACATGTTATAACCTTGACGTCTTCAGGATTCAGGCCCAAGAACTCACAAGCACGAGCACTGACATAGCGATGAGAAGTTCCGTGGAAACCATAGCGGCGAATACCGAACTTCTCATAGAGTTCGTAAGGAATAGCATACATATAGGCATACTGAGGCATGGTCTGATGGAAAGCTGTGTCGAACACACCTACCTGAGGCAGACCTGGCATCAACTCTTTCACGGCATTCACACCTTTCAGATTGGCAGGGTTATGCAGTGGAGCCAGATCTGAGCACTCCTCAAAAGCCTCCAGCACTTCATCTGTCAAAATTACCGACTTATTGAATTTCTCGCCGCCATGCACCATACGATGGCCTACAGCATCGATCTCATCGAGTGATTTAATCACACCGATCTCAGGATCAGTCAGCAATGAGAAGATAAACTTCACGCCCTCGGTATGCTCGGGAATGTCATGCATAATCTGCTTTTTCTCACCATTGGCCAGTTTTACCTTCACAAAGGCACCGTCGAGACCCACGCGCTCAGCACCACCACTGGTCATCACACTCTTGTCGTCCATATTATACAAGGCATACTTGATAGACGAAGAGCCACAATTCAATACTAATATCTTCATGGTTTTTTCTTTTTTATCTTATTACTTTTTTGCGTCCATAGCCTGACAAGCTGTGATGGCAATCATATAATAGATGTCATCAATAGAGCAGCCACGGGAAAGATCATTCACCGGGCGTGCAATACCCTGAAGGACCGGGCCAATAGCGATGGCATCACCCAGACGCTGAACCATCTTATAACCGATGTTACCCACTTCAAGATTCGGGAATACAAGTACATTGGCCTTTCCAGCAATGTCAGAACCTGGTGCCTTCTTGGCTCCCACGCTGGGAACAAGTGCTGCATCAGCTTGCAGTTCACCGTCAATCTTCAGATTGGGATCCATCTCCTTGGCAAGACGAGTTGCCTCAATTACCTTGTCGCAAACCTCATGTTTGGCACTTCCCTTGGTTGAAAAACTCAGCATGGCCACACGAGGATCCTCGAAACCAGCCACAGCCTTTGCCATCTGAGCGGTACAAACAGCAATTTGTGCAAGCTGATTAGCATCGGGCATCGGAGTCACGGCCACATCTGCTACTACGAGTACACCATCCTCACCATACTGCTTCTGCTTAGAAATCAGCAGCAGACCACCGCTCACGCAAGTGATACCAGGCTGGCACTTAATAATCTGCAGAGCAGGACGCAGGGTATCACCAGTAGTAGAAAGAGCACCGGAGATCTGACCATCAGCACCCTCGGTTTTAATGATCATACACCCCAGATACAGCGGGTTCTTAATGAGTTTACGGGCTTCCTCAATGGTCATACCCTTACTCTTGCGGATCTCAGCCAGTTTCTCTGCAAGTTCCTCACTCTTGTCGTAGTTCTCTGGATCAATCAGCGTAGCCTTACCAATATTCTTCAGACCTTTTTCCTTGGCCAGAGCTTCAACCTTTGCTGGGTTACCAATCAGAATGATGTCTGCGAGATTGTCAGCCAATGCCTTATCGGCTGCACAGAGTGTACGCTCCTCTTCTGCCTCAGGGAGCACAATGCGCTGTTTGTTTGATTGAGCGCGAGCTACAATTTGACTTAATAAATCCATAATCTTTACTATTTAAATGTTTCTACATATGTATCATTGCAATTCCTTCGTCAAAATACTCTCCAGTTCCTCAGGAGAAAGGCGCAGGCGGAACTCACCATTATGGGCAATAGAGATACCACCCGTCTCTTCACTCACCACGACAGCCAGTGCATCGCTCTCCTGAGATATTCCCATGGCTGCACGATGGCGCAAGCCCAACTCCTTGGGAATATCGAGATCGTGGCTAACTGGCAGGATACAACCAGCCGCCTTGATGCGTTTCTTTGAGATAATCATGGCCCCATCGTGCAAAGGAGAATTCTTGAAGAAGATATTCTCTATCAGACGTTGGTTGATGGTAGAGTCAATCACATCACCTGTTGCCACGATATCATCCAGCGGAACGGAGCGTTCAATCACAATCAGAGCACCGACCTTGCCCCTACTCATATTCATCGCTGACATCACAATGGGCATAATGGTCTCCTTCACGGCTTTCTGCCCCTTATCCTTCTCTTTTGAGAACGACAAGAAACGGATAATGGTGCGCATACGCCGATGGGCACCAAGATTATAAAGGAACTTACGGATATCTTCCTGAAAGAGCACGATCAAGGCAATGACACCCACACTGACCAACTTGTCGAGAATGGAGCCTAACAGCCTCATCTGCAACACCTGCGAGACGAGAAGCCAGATAACAACGAACACCATGATGCCACTAAACACATTCACTGAACGTGAATCCCGCATCAGCCGGTAGATGTAGTAGAGCATCAAGGCTACCAGCAGAATATCGATGACATCTTTCAGTCCGAATTCGAAGAACATCTTATTTGACTATTTGACCATTTTAACGATTTCACCATTCTGACACACTCCACAGCCTCTTTCACATCATGAACCCTCAATATACTCGCACCTTTCATCAGGGCGATAGTATTGAGGACGGTCGTGCCATTCAGAGATTCATCAGGCGTAACATCGAGCAACTTAAAGATCATTGACTTGCGAGAGATGCCCACCAACAATGGCAGTTCCATCACGGAGAGTTTCTCCAGTTCGCCCATCAGTTGATAGTTCTGTTCCAACGTCTTGCCGAAGCCAAACCCTGGATCCAGAATAATATCTTTCACACCGAGGTCGCGCAGTTGTTGCACCTTCTTCGAGAAGCCCAAGAGCATATCGCGTAACGGGGACTGTACAGACATCAATATATAAGGCACTCGAAGTTGCGACACCGTCCTAAAGATGGCTGGATAGGTCTCGTTCGTTTGATCCAAAGGCTGGTTTACGATACCCGTCACGCCACCTTCACTCACATCATTGATAATATTGGCCCCAAACTCCTCCACGGCCATGCGAGCCACATCTGGACGGAACGTATCAACAGAAACGGCCACATTAGGCGATTCCCGACGAACGATGGCAAGTGCAAAGCGTAGGCGCTCCATTTCCTCAGCCTCGGAAACCTCAGCAGCACCAGGACGGGTAGAGAAGGCACCCACGTCAATGATGGCACCACCTTCAGAGATAATCTGGTTGGCGCGCTCAGCAATCTCCTGTTCCGTCTGCTTTCGGCTACCAGCATAGAAAGAGTCGGGTGTCGCATTGAGGATACCCATCACTTTCGGCTCACTGAGATCCATCAGCCGTCCGTTAATATTGATTGTATAGTCCATTTGAGTGCAAAGATACAAAATTCTTGAGAATTAAGAACCCGTTTTTGAAGATTTTCACTACCTTTGCACAAAAATTAGTGAAGTTTATGGATATCAAGGAACTTTATAAGCTGTATCAGCAGCATCCCTGCATCACAACCGATAGTCGTGATTGCCCTGAGGGAAGCATCTTCTTAGCCCTAAAAGGTGAGTCGTTTGATGGTAACAAATTCGCAGCCTCAGCCCTCGAGAAGGGTTGCGCCTACGCCATCGTTGACGATAAGACCGTCGTTCCTGCCGATGACAAAAGGTTAATCCTCGTCGATGACTGTCTGCAAACCTTCAAGGATATGGCACGTGAGCATCGTCGCCAGTTCGATATCCCCGTGATCGGCATCACCGGCACCAACGGCAAGACCACCACGAAGGAACTTGTGGCTGCCGTACTTTCCCAAAAGTTCAATGTGCTCTTTACGCAGGGCAACTTCAATAATGACGTGGGGGTACCCAAGACGCTCTTCCGTCTGACGAAAGAGCATGAGATAGCTGTCATCGAGATGGGCGCCAGTCACCCTGGCGATATCAAAACCCTTGCAGAGACAGCAGAGCCTACCTGTGGTCTGATCACGAATGTGGGCAAGGCTCATCTGTTGGGCTTCGGCTCCTTCGAGGGAGTCATCAAGACAAAATGCGAACTCTATGATTTCCTCCGCACTCGTGAAGACGGACTCATCTTCTTGAATGCTGACAACGAACATCTTGTTGACCAAATTGGCGACGAGGATACGCTTTGGATCTCGCCCTATTCTACCGATCCAGAGAAACAATACACCTGTATCAGCGGTGAGGTCATTGCCTGCGATCCATTCCTGAAGTTCCGTTGGCGCGAACCACTAATGACACTCGAGGAAGAAGGACGCTCCACGAAATGGCACAAGATACAGACCAAACTCATCGGTGCCTATAACATCGATAACCTGTTGGCAGCCATTGCCGTAGGCATCAACTTCGGTGTCGATCGCAAGAAAATCTGTGCCGCTCTGGAGGAATACACCCCCAGCAATAACCGCAGTCAGATGACTGTGACGGCAAAGAACCATCTGGTGGTAGATGCTTACAATGCCAACCCCACATCGATGATGGCCGCTCTTGAAAACTTCAGTCTGATGCAGGCCGAGAAGAAGATGGCCATCCTTGGCCAGATGGGCGAATTGGGTGCAGACAGTGACAAAGAGCATCGTCAACTGGTCAGTTATCTGGAGTCTGCCTGCTACGATGAGGTATGGCTCGTTGGTGACAATTTCCTCGACATTCCTTGCTCTTTCAGAAAATTCCACGATGTAGAGGAAGTGAAAGCCGCCATTCAGGATCATTGTCCGGAGGGTTATTACATTCTCATCAAGGGCAGCAACAGCAACAAGCTCTTCCAACTGCCCGAACTTTTGTAGATTGAAGATTGAACAATAAGGGAATCATCATATGGTTCAGCCTTTTGCTGTGTTTGCTGATATCATGCAAGGAGCAAAGGGAGATGCCTGAGGGTAATGCCGTCTATTACTGGCGCACTGACCTCCGGCTCGATTCCACCGAAAGGGCATTCCTCAAGCAGTACTATATTAATAAGGTGTATTGCCGCTATTTCGATGTCGTGATGGATACGGTAGAAAGTCAGGGACCCAAGCCGAATGCCACCATCACCTTTTCCGACACCCTACCCGATGGCATTGAGATCATCCCAACGGTGTATATCACTGAGGATTGCATGCACCAGCCCCATCAAGGACTGGCAGAGAAACTTGTCAAGCGTATCCGACAGATGAACGAGACCAATGATATCAAGGCTGTTCGTGAGATACAGATTGACTGCGACTACACTTCGAAGAGTCTGAAGACGTATTATCAATTCCTGAAGGAAGTAAAGGAGGCTTGGGGACAGCATCTCTCCACCACCATCCGTCTGCACCAACTCTCCATGCCCGCCCCTCCCGTAGATGATGGTGTCCTGATGCTCTACAACACAGGCGATCCCCGCAAATGGACGGAGCGCAATCCCATCCTCGATATCCGAGACGTGTCGCCCTTCCTGAAACGCCTCGACGACTATCCCCTGCCATTGGCTGCCGCCTACCCCGTGTTCAGTTGGCTGCGCATCATCAACGGCATCCATGTCGAACATACGGTAGAGGCTGATGAGATCCTGAAAGTCAAAGAGGCTGTTGAACAGAAGCGCAAAGGATTGAAGCGTAGTATCATCACCTATCATTTAGATAAAGAAAACATTGATAGATATAAACCCGAAACCTATGAAGAGATTTATCATCACTAATCTGTTGGCAGTTATCACACTGCCTATGTTGGCCTGTGCCGGAGGTTGGACCACCAACCACTATCTGTTCAGCGTCTATGAGAGTGAGGACTTCAGTAATCGCATGGACGAGATTACCAGAAATAACTGGAAGACTTATCTCGGTCTTGCAGACGACCAGTATTACTGGTTCCGCGCTGAAGACATCATCAAGGTTGCACAGTCAAAGAACGATGCCCTGATGATCAGTTACGTGCAGAATCTGGAGAAATACCTCGACTGCGCCCGTCAGGTATCGTATGAAAGATGGGAGTATCCCACGAAAGAGGAACTGGCCAAGCGCAAGCAGGCTTTGCAGTCAGTACAGACCTACGCCCAGAGCAAACTGAAGACACGCCTGCGCTCGCAGCATGCCCTGCTCTACATGCGTTGTAATATGCTGCTCGGACAACACCAGCAGAACATCACCTTCTGGGAGCAGACCGCCAGCCAGTATATCGAGACTGTCTATAAAGATATGATGAAGAACATCTATGCAGGTGCCCTTTATAAGTCGGGACAGACTGACAAGGCTGGAGAACTCTTTGCCGAGATGGGCGACTACACCAGTCTGATGACCATCTATTACAAGAAGCGTTCCTTTGCGGCCATCCGTCAGGAATACCAAAAAAATCCGAACGCCAAGGTGCTGCCCTTCCTGCTCCAGGACTTCGTGAACAATGCCCAGGAGGCCGACGATGTCACCAATCCGAATGCCGAGGGCTTCGGTGGTAAGCTCTTCATACGCGATCTTTCGAAAGCCGAGGTACTACAGATGCGAGACTTCTGCGAACAGGTACTCAGTGAAGGCAAGACTGAGACGCCCATCCTCTGGAAGAGTGCCAAAGCGTGGCTCGAATATATGTTTGGCAGCAAGCAGCAAGCCTATGCCGACATCAGCGAGGCCATCACGATGGCAGGTACCAACCGCATGAAAGACGATGCCCGCGTGCTTTATCTCTATATCAAATCGGCCTTAGTCCCTCAGAGTGACGACTTCGACAGCTGGCTCGCAGGCGAACTCGACTGGCTCGATCAGAAGAAAAACGACGATTACTTCTTCCAGAACGCTCAGAATCGTATCGTCCAACAGACGCTCAAGGATCGCTACGCCAACGATCCCGTAAAGGAACTTGCCCTGCTCAATGCCACTGGCAGCTATCTGTATAGAAACTACATTGATACGATGAAGGTTGAGAATCTGGAGAGGTTCTACTTCTTTACCCTCAAGACGCCCAAGACCGAATTTGAGCGATCAATGAAAAGCCGCCTTACCAAAGAGGATTACGTTCTCGAAGACCTGATCGGTACGAAGTACATGCGCCTCTGTCAGTGGGACAAGGCCATCCAGTGGTTGGAGAACATTCCCACCTCGTTCTACGAAAGCCGCGGCTATGCCGTCTATGCTGCCAACCGCCGATATAACCTCGGTCCCTGGATCAAACGTCAGTGGTTGAATAGCAATCAGATGTATGGCGATCAGGAGATTAAATTCAGCCAGAGCCCCAAACTCCAGTTCACCCGTGAGGTGCAGAAGATGGAAGGCGAACTCAGTGTACTTTCTGGAGAGGAGCAGAAGAAACAGTACTACGAACTCGCTGTGCGCTATGCCCAAGCCAGCTTTACAGGTGACTGCTGGTGGCTGATGCGCGACGGCAAGAGCGTGATGGATACCGTACGAGTGAACGAGGTCGATCTCGCTGCCAAGGCTGCCTCCTACTTGCAGAAAGCCGGTGATCCGAAAGACTTCTTACTCAAGGAGAAAGTGCTCTTTGCCAGGGCCTACGTATATATGAACCCCACGCCCTGGTACGATCAGGTTTGGAACAACGAGACTTACGAGTACGATATGAAGCCCAACCCCGAGTCAGCTCAGTACAAGGCTTTCATCACCTTCGCCACCTTTGCCAAACAGCATGCATCAGAGCTCAGTGGCTACGTCACCCGTTGCGACGAATACAGCGAGTTTATGAAAGACTTCGCCAAGCGCCAATAGGAAGTTTTTTGAAAATTTATCGTGTTTTATGCACGTAATTCAAAATTTCTACGTACCTTTGCAGCCGATTTTTGAGATCGGGATGTAGCGCAGTTGGTAGCGCACTACGTTCGGGACGTAGGGGTCGGGCGTTCGAGTCGCCTCATCCCGACCAACACCAACAAATGGCTGATGACTCAGCCATTTGTCATTTATTGAAGGAAGTATGGTTGAAGTCATGATGACACTCTTTGCCATCGTCATCGTAGGTTACGTGGCAGGCAGATTGGGCTACATGGGTGGCGAGTTCGACAAGCACTTGTCGAGCCTCGTTATCAATTTCACTTGTCCATCCCTCATCCTCTCGTCAGCCATGACGGGCGATCTGCCCGACCGTCGGCTCATCCTGCCGCTGTTGCTCATCAGCGTCATCACCTATGTCATTCTCACAGGCGTGGCCTTCTTTCTTCCCCGTTATCTTACGAAGGAAAAAGCCAATGAGGGTATCGTCGGTTTTGCATTGATGTTCGGTAATGTGGGGTTTATGGGCTATCCCGTCGTGGCCTCCATCTTCGGTCATCAGGCCGTGTTCTACGCAGCCGTGCTGAATGTGGTCAATACGTTGGCAGTCTTCACCGTGGGCACCATCTTGATTGTGGGCGACTTTGTCGGCGGGAAGCGTTTTCAGAAGAAAGTGCTCTATAGCACCCCGATGCTCTCGGCCTATCTGGCTATGCTGATTGTAGCCCTTGGCATCGATCAGATTCCAAGCGTCATCAGTCAGCCGCTCACCATGATTGGCAACATCACCGTACCTGCAGCCCTGCTCATCATCGGTTCTTCGATGTCACAGCTCTCCCTGCGCACCATGCTCGGCAATGCCACTGTCTATGTCACCACCCTCTTCCGACTAGTGCTCATCCCCCTTGGTTTATATTTCCTGTGCTCAGCGCTCGGCTTCGATCCGTATGTGGTCAACATCAACACGGTGGTTATCGCCATGCCCGTAGCCACCTACGGCACCATCCTCTGCCTGAAATACAACCGCGACACCACGCTCATCACCGAGGTCACCCTCGTCACCACCCTCCTCTCCATGCTCACCATCCCCCTGCTCACACTCTTATTTACCCGATAAGTCAAGAAATAGTTTGCATATGAATAATTAATTTTGTATCTTTGCAGGCAGTTATGAAACAGAAGTATTTAGTTATAGTGCTCTTTGGGCTGATAGCAGCATCGGGAGCAACGAGTTTCCACAGCTATCGGGCTACCGAACGATTGGTTGAGGACGATATGAGCCAAGCCTTGGCATCGGCATTGGCCGAGCAGCAAAGCGATGTAATCAGTGCTGATACCATCCGGGTGTTTAACAATCATCTGCACCTGAACGAGTTGCGAGGCAGAGCAACGTTGGCCGTGAATACCCGACAGAAGGACTTCAAGTGCGAGGCTAAGTGCTCGGCTGCTACCATTTTCGCCATGTCCGATCAGCGCCCAGCCTCCGTGCTTTGGACGATTACTCTGCTGTGGGCCGCATTCTGTTTCTATCGTCGCAGACGAATGATTCCGCTGTTGGCAGGCACGATTCAATACGGAGGTTTGAATTATGTAGAATCCGAGAATTGTTTTATGGATGCCCATAGCAGACCCATCAAACTGACTCCAATGCAACAGCAGTTAATGGAACTCTTCTTCCGTTCATCCTCTCACTCACTGACAAAGGCAGAGATCTGCGAGGCCCTTTGGCCTAAAAAACCCGATGCCAGTGAGACGCTCTACACCCTCATCAGAAGACTGAAGCCTATCATCGAGGAGCACTCCAATCTCAAAATCGAAGTCGATAGAGGAAAGGCATACGAATTGAAAATCAAATAGATAGTCGGATATCAGGCAATTGTCAGACAAATGTCAGGCAATAATTTCGCCCCGTAAGAAATCTCTTCATACCTTTGCCACAAAAAGCAAGTATGAAGAGATTTTTGTATGTATGTTTAGCGGTTTACTCATTAGCAGCATCCGCACAAGAGGAGAAGAATGTTACGCTCAATGAGGTGACAGTAAAAGGAACACGTACCGTTCAGAAAGTGGATGGGCAATGGATATATCCCTCGAAACAACAGATAGAGACCTCGCCTAACGGCTATTCTCTGTTGGCGAAAATGACGTTACCGCACATACGTGTGGACGAGGCAATGAACAGTATTACGGCACTGACTAACCTTGGTACTGTTCAGGTGCGCATCAACGATATCATTGCTTCTCGTGAAGATCTGTTGGCGCTCGACATGCAAGGCATCGACCATATTGAGTTTATTGACAATCCTGGCGTGAGATATGGTGAGGGCATTACTTACATTATTAATATTAAAGTGAAGAAAACAGTTCGTGGTTACGTCATTGGCTCTCAACTGACCAATTCACTGACTACTGTGAATGGAAGTGAATCGCTCTATGGCAAGATTAATTACGGACGTAGCGAGTTCACTCTAAACTATGAACTCGATTATCACAATTTTAAGGGCGAAACATACGATGAAACGTCAGCTTATCAATTGGAGAGTGGCAATGTGGTGATCATGGACCGTCACAGCCTGAGAAAGCAGAGCAAAGACCTCAGTCACAATGCCCAACTGACCTATAGTCTTAGTGACAGCAGCTATGTATTGCAAGCAAAGTTAATAGGCAGCACAAACATTCGTCCCCAGCAAAGTGACGCGACCATGGTACTAAATAATATTCCCCATGATGAGCATTCCAGTTCGCGCAGCAGTTCGCCCTCACTCGATGTTTATTATCATCAGGACTTCCGGCGCCATCAATCGCTGACCGCCAATATTGTGGGAACCTATATCAAAACCACGGGCGATGTGACAAATAATGAAGGTAGCGATTATAGTTACAACACCAACGGACAGACCTATTCCTTTTGGAGTGAGGCCATCTATGAGAACCGTCTGAGACCTTTCACTATTTCCAGCGGCATGCAGTTCACCCAGCGATATAGTCATAATGTCTATCAGGGAGATGCAGAGGCTGTCAACGACATGCATACATCAGACCTTTATTTCTTCTCGCAGCTAAAAGGCCATCTTAGAAAGCTCAGTTATATGGGCGGGCTTGGTGTTAGCAGGCGATATTACCGTCAAGCAGATACCCAGCAGAACTTCTGGCTATTCAGACCCAAACTGACCATCAGCTATCCTTTAGCAAACCATCTGAAACTGAAATACGATTTTGAGATTTCCCAACACACTTCACAAATAGCCTTGGTCAGCGATGTGCACATCAAACAGAATTCAATGGAAACCATTCTTGGCAACCCAGACATCCATCCAAACCGTATGACCTCGCACCATCTTCAATTCTCATACGCCACACCTCGTTTCACGTCAGAACTGCAAGGCTATTACCGCATCAACAGCCACTGTAACTTAGAGAAATACATCCGTCAGGACGGTCATTTCTATAAAACGCAAACCAACGCAGATAATGAATGTAGTTTCTTCTATGTCGAATCCTACAACCAATGGGACATCATTCCCAAAAAGCTGACAGCTACAATCTATGGCGGCATCTATCGCTTCTTTAACTATGGCGATGACTACACCCACACCTATACATCGTTCAACGGAGGTTGCTCGTTGCAGGCTTATCTGAGTAAATGGACACTGGGAGCCTACGCCGACAATGGTTGGAATTTCATGGAAGGAGAACACCGCGGCCATCAGGCTCCTGCCTGGTATTTCACAGCATCCTATCGCATGAGTGAAACCTTTAGCATATCCGTATATGCCCAACATCCCTTTAGCCAGCATCCACTGACGAACAAGACGGAAATACTTAGTCGTTATGTTCAGAAAGACATTTCTCAACACCATCGCGATTACGGCAATATGGTGACCCTCAAACTATCCTGGCGTCTGGACCGTGGCCGCAAGTATCGTGACATTCAGCGTACCATAAATCATCAGGATAAAGAAACTGGTATTCTGCAAAACAAATAGATCTATGCGAAGAATAACCATCATATCCATTATCTTGTTGGTGGTCATAACCGCCGTCGTGTCTCTCTATGAAAAAGAGGATGATATGCCCTTAGCACTAAAGTTAGAACGCGCAATGCGGCTTACACGAATGATGGAATATCAAGATGATGACTACGATTACACCATCCGCTATCCGTCGTTCTTCGAACAGACCGAAGACTCGCTCATGGATAAGGGTTCTTGTCGCTTCAGTTTCTGGGTGGATAGCACAGAGATTGTACAAACGGCTTTTGTAGAGCCTAATCCTGACATGCTCTCTGTTGAGCAGGGTATGCAGAAATATGCCGAGGAACTACATGCTACCCTTCAAACAAAGGGCGATGATTATTTCATTCTCTCAGGAGCCCTCCACTCCGACAACGGTCAGATCACAGGTCGCCGTTTCTATGCCAAGTTCGTCAGTCATCGCAAACTCTGGTTTGTACAGACACTGACCTATCCCGAAGATTGCGAAACCGCTGTTCACCGCCTCCTCAAAGAAATCCACGATTGGCAAGTCTGGGAAAAATAATAGGGATGTCTTCCGTAGGTGACGGAGATGCCTTCCACGACTGACGCAGATATCTCCTATAGGGGGAAAGGAGATATCTGAATGACTGAAAGGAGATACTCGCACAACCCAAAGGAGATATCAGAACAACCTAAAGATCCTACTGGCTGCACTTTGTGGTGAGACCCAGTAATAATCAGCAGTATGATA
>Ga0265299_10001866_pt1 | contig 22704 bp, 9 predicted proteins | sample AusTroGonzalo_MG_4_FD_193485 | JGI IMG/M metagenome (GOLD analysis project Ga0265299, IMG submission 193485) | Bovine rumen microbial communities from tropical cattle in Woodstock, Queensland, Australia - Gonzalo_02 | ecosystem: Host-associated > Mammals > Digestive system > Stomach > Rumen ... | reverse complement strand
AGTTAGAACTCCTAAACATCCTGCTATTATCGCTCCATTTGATGGTACTATCGAATTCGAAGAAACTCCAGAATGAGGAAAATTCTGATTGATTAAAATCACATCTGAACCTCAGAAGAAAGTATATATCATCAAAGATGGATATAAAGTAGCTGTTAAGAAATGAGAGAACTTACCTAAATGAGCAACATATGCTGTGAAATGAAAGAGTGCTTTGAAGATTGAAGAAGAATGACAAGTATTATCTGTTGATAAAGATGCAATTATCCTTGGAGTAGTTCAGACTGTTAGTCATAAATTATTCTGATTATTGCCTAAGAAGACTAAATCAGGAGAAAAAGTTTATGCTGGAGAAATCCTTACAGCTGGAGCTGTAGATATTCAAGAATATAAGGGAATTGTTGGTGATTTAATGGCTCAGAGATATATAATCCGTGAAGCTAAGAAAGTTTACTCTGACCAGTGACAGAGTTTGAACGACAAACATATGGAAATCATCGTTAAACAATTATTCTCTAAGGTATTCATTGAAGATTCTGGAGATTCAAGTTTCATTCCTGGAACATATGTAAAATATGAAGACTTCTTGAAAAAGAATGAAGAACTTACACGCGAGAAAAAGACGCTTGCGAAAGGAAAGAGAATGGCTCTATGACTTACAACTATTGCAAAGGAGACTGATTCATGGTTGTCTGCTGCATCATTCCAGGAAACAATAAGAGTAATGGTATGAGCTTCACTTCGCGGAGCAATCGATACTCTATCAGATTTGAAAGCAAACGTTATTATCTGAAGATTGCTTCCAATTGGAGAAAATTACAGGAATATGCACTGATACTAGAATTTAATTTAGAATATAAAGAAAAAGCTGGTCATTACGATCAGCTTTTTTTATTTATAAATTATTCATTTATCATCTAGTATCATCTAGCTATATATTGTATAAGTCTGACTATTGCATATGATCACCAAACTAATATTGCTCAAATAGCTGCACTCACTAGTCATTTTCTATATTTTGTAGCATCTTTTCCATCTCTAGATGCCAATATGTATCCCAAACCGCATCGAATTATTACTATGGTTAGAACTGTTCAAACCATGTATGTGGCTGCAAAAATTATGTCTTTTACTATTGATGTTGCTGAAATATTTGGATTCTGTGCATCGCTGATTCAAATCGCTTTTTCGTAATCGAAACATCACTGTCACATTCACATCAAACAATCTTCATTTATAATGTCTATTCATACATCTTCTGGTTTTTCCGTTGGCTTCTCTTCTTCTGTTTCTGTTGTTCCTCATGGTGTTTCTGGTGCTGGTTCATCTGCAAATACTGTATTAATTGAAATGAATGGAATGCTTACAATGAATATACTTATTAATGATATTAGCAATTTTTTCATAATTATTATGAGAACATATTAAAATACTCACTATATATTATAATCATAATGATTTATTTTTGCAAAAAAAAGATGACTTTTTTAGTCATCTAAATATTTAATGTAAATTTATGCATTAAGGAAATTTGGGATATTATCTTTTCATCATCGAAGTTCTTCTAAATATGGAGTACCATTTACGTTTCTCATTTGAAATCATAAGGGTTGAGCTGATAATATTAAACGAGTTGCAGCTTCCCAGGTCTCTGGATGTTCCATACTTCATGCATTTGCATTTTTATGGCTATTTACATGAAGTTGCTTGTAAATAACAGTTTTAATTCAGCTTTGTATTATAAATTTAAGGCAATTTTCACAGCATGCATAATTACAATATAGTGTACATCAACTTAAGTCAGTCTTTGCAAAAAGAATTGAATTCATTTCTGCGTGAATAGAAAAATAATACTTCATTGGTCTTTCTCGTGTAAGATAACGATCATCTCCTGCCCCAAGGAATCCATTATATCCAAATGAAACTGGACGGTGCTTTTCATCTACTATCACTGCTCAAACTTGAGTTGATGGATCTTTAGAACGAGTAGCTACTTCATCTGCAATATTGATAAAATAGTTATCTCGATCTATAACATTACGTGCTGTTTCCATAATTTTAAGGTTTTAATAAATAAATGTAAAAAAAGCTGAATATCAATCCAGCTTTTCTTATTTTAAATTATTTCTTCATTTGATAAACTCATTTATCTACTCTCTCAAATGTATCTTTATACTTCTGGAGATTTAACATTACTGTATTTGGTGAAACCATCTTTTCTTTGAGGACCTCTTTGCAAAGTTCTTTAACTGTCATTGGTCTATCGTTTTTCTCGAATATTCTAACTAGAATATCTTTTACAACTCCACCTTCATATCACCATTCTTTTAGTCCATAACGTCCAAGTCCAAGGTTTACAAACATATCGTTATTCTTAACTAATTCGTTATGAATTGTATTAATTTTACAGCTCTTATTTGGGAAGTAATCCATAATTTTTGCTGGTAATTCTTGGTAATGAAGTGGTTTATTAATTCTCTTAAGAATATAATAAATCTTTAATTTCATAGTTTTTGGATTTACATCAGCAAATTCTTCAAATCCAACTTTTCCATCAAATACTGAGAAATTTCTAATTAATCTGAAGAAATTTACGTAGAAAAGATCATTTTTAAGATAAGATACATCTTTATATTCTTTTGAGAATTCTTCCTTAATTTTTGCTATAAATTCGTACATATCTTCAGATTTCTTTCTCTTTTCAAAGTAATCATTTACGTATAGAGCCATCTTTGTAAGCAAATCTTCAAAAAGTGGCTCAATATAGAATGCTTTGTATAATAATTTATTTCTCTTTAGATAAGTAACATCGAAATCTGAAATTAGAATTAATTTTAATTCATCTTTTGTAAATTTAAACAAATTTCTGTTAATTAATTTTGCTACCAAAACGTCTTCACCTAATATTCCTCCATGAGCATCCAAAATCTTTTTTGCTTCACTTAGCACGCTCATATATGTTTCATTTCATACTATCAACCTCCTAAATCTCATCAGAGCTTGAGTCTCAATCTGTCTAATTCTTTCCCTAGTAAGATTGTATTCTTGACCAATTCTCTGTAGAGGTACTCATTTTTGTCATCCAAGTCAAAACTTCTTCATAAGAACGAGTCTCTCCTTTGGTTTACAATAAATAAGTATATCTTTTAGATTAGTTGACTCTACACTCACTTGTAGTTTTTTGTCATCTAGTTTTACATTGAAATTCATAATGAAAACCTATTATAAACTAAAACAATACACGTTTGTAGTGAAATTATTTTCTACTCAATATATAATCACCTCCCCACTAAAGTCAAGCAAAAATTCATTTTTTATAAATGATTGATATAATAATGGAGAACTACAATTTTATCTATTTGATATATTGTTTTATATAAAAATCTTTCCAAAAATTTTTAATAATTATGAAATTTGACTTTTATCTGAAATTTGTTATAAGTTAATTCGATTTATACTTACTTATAAAAATAATGAGATTCAATAATCCAGTTTATGAAAACGAAGAGCTCACTTATCAAGATGTTTTTCTATTTCAGAATTATTTTGATGGTTATTCTAGATCTGAAGTAAATATCCAACCTAAATTTAATTTTGGGACTCACCTACCAATAGTAAGTGCAAATATGAATGCTGTAACTGGAAAGAGAATGGCAGAAACTATCGCTCGTTATGGAGGAATTGGAGTTTTACCACAGGACATGAATATAGATACATTACAAGAAATTATAACTAAAATCAAGTCTGCTAGTGTAAAATATGATACACCTATAACCGTGAAAGCGAGCAATACAATTAGAGATGCATTATGAATTATTCACAAAAGATCTCACAATCGTGTCGTTATGATAAACGATAACGATGAGCCTGTACGAATTTTTTCTGAAAATGATATGAAAAATTTGGATCAGTTTTCTCTTTTGGGTAACTTAAAAGCAAAAAAATTAGTAACAGCAAAAGACTGAATAACAAATAAAGATGCATATAATTTGATGGATGAGAATTGAATATCTGCGTTACCTATCGTAAATGAAGAAAATAAATTAATATGAATTTTGACTAAAAAAGACTGTATCAGACATGAAATCTATAAACCAACTTTGGATAAAGATTGAAAGTTGAATGTGGCTGTAGCTGTAGGAATTCATGGATTTGATAAGATAGAAACTCTATATAATATGTGAATAAATATCTTTGTACTAGATACTGCTCACGGATATCAAAAGAAAATGATTGAATCAATCAAAAAGTTTAGAGAGATCTATGGTAACGAACCAATTGTAATTGCGGGAAATGTAATCACTCCCGAAGCAACTAGAGACTTAATTGAAGCATGAGCAAATGGAGTAAAAGTCTGAATTTGACCTGGTGCTATGTGTACTACTAGGATGCAAACATGAGTGTGAAGACCACAATTTACAGCCGTTTATAAATGTTCATTGGAGGCTAGAAAATTATGATGATTTGTATGGGCTGATGGATGAGTGAAAGAACCTAGAGATTTAGCTTTGGCTTTGGCTGCATGAGCAAATCACGTAATGCTCGGAACAACATTTGCATGAACATATGAATCTACATGAGATATCAAGTATGATGAAGATGGATTAATGTATAAAGAGAATTACTGAATGGCTAGTAAAAAAGCAGTTGAATTAAGAAGTCAGAAGTTAGATAATTTTGAGATAGAGAAAAGGTGAATGTATCGTGAATGAATCAGCAAATCGAAAATTTATTTGAGAGAATGACTGGAATCTGTGGGAGATATTATAGATACTTTCACTACATGACTACGCTCTAGTATGTCATATGTAGGAGCGAAAGATTTGGAAGAATTATATGAAAAGGCTGTAATTTGAGTACAAACTAATGCGTGATTTGTAGAATGAACTCCACATGGTAAAATAAGAAAATAAACAAATATGAATTGTATTTTTCTATTATTTTTGTAGAATTTTTTTGAATTATTTTTTAATTGAAATTATAATTATATAGAATATGAAAAAGTTTCGGTTTGGTGTGATATTATTGGTGTCTATTTTCGCATTACCATGATTTAGTTATGATTTGGATGATGGTTTTTTAGATTACGAATCTTATGATGATAGACCAAGTTATGTACCATGAGAATTTATAATAAAATATAAATCTCCTAGTAATACTAGATGAACAAAAAATACTATTTCTGTAGAAGATATAGAATCTGAATTACAAAGTTCTCTAGATGATGACCAAGATCTTAAAATAATAGATACTATTCCAAATTTTAATATGGCTGTTGTTTCTGTTGAATGAAATCAGAATGCTCAAAATATTATAGATGTGTTAGAAAGTAACGATAATATAGAATATGCTCAACCTAACTATATATACTATGTTGAAAGTATAGATACAAACGATCCATGAGCTGATTTTTTACGATGACTTGATAATGAGTGACAAGAAGTAAACGGTGTAGTATGAACTGCATGAGAAGATATTGATCGGGTAAAAATGTGGAATACTTTTTCTGGTAGTCTTTCATCATCTGGACCTGGTAGTGTAGTTTGAGTAATAGATATGTGAATCAACTATAATCATGAGGATCTGAAAGACCAAATGCGAACCAATTGAAACTGATATCATTGATATGACTTTGTACATAACGATAATGAGCCAATGCCTGAACCTGTGGATTCCCATTGAACCCACGTTGCTGGGACAATAGCTGCAAAAATGAATAATTGAAAATGAATGATTTGAGTAAATCCAAATGCAAAAATTGCATCCTTAATGGCTTGAGAGGATGGACACTTAGAAACTGATGATATAATAAGTGCAGTGAACTATGCAATAGAGAACGGCATAAAAATACTAAATGCTAGTTATTGATCATACGATCCTGATACATCAGCATATGAGGCATATGCAAGATTTCGTAATAGTTGATGATTATTGGTAGCAAGTGCTTGAAATAAGTGAATTGATGTTGATGAAACACCTCATTATCCTAGTGGATATGAGTTAGATAATATTATTTCTGTAGCAGCCACACAATCGGATGGAAATATGAGATATAATTATTGAGCTAATTCCGTAGATGTAGGAGCTCCATGAGTAAATATATATAGTGCATCTGTGAGTCCATCCTACGAACCTACTTATTATATGGATTTTAGAGGATTAAGTTTCGATGAATTAGAAAGTATATGATTTAGATTTGAGCCATCAAAAGAATATTTTGGTCATACTACTACTGCAAATAATTTTAGATTCTATGCAGATTTAACCCCTAATTGAGCATACCTCGAATCTCCAAGTATAGATATTAGCAATTTTTATTGAAGAAATTTGTATATTGGCGTAGCCAATACTTGTGGGAATTTATCATCTGAAGATAGTGATTGGTTGTGACTTGAAATAGACACTTGAGCGGGATACAGTGAAGTAAAAAAATTTTGAGAAGGTACATTTAATTCTGTCTTTAAGATATGATATAACGAGAGTAATAATATGAAATATAGATTCGTTTTCCATAAAAATGAAAATCCTACCCAATTTTCTTGTTGATTAAGATTAATTATGATTCCATGACTAATTGGTTGACCTAATGACTATTATAGTTTTAAAAACTGAACATCAATGGCTTCACCTCATGTGTCTTGATTAGCATCACTTGTATGGATGTTTAGACCTGATTTAACTGCACAAGAAGTTAGACAAGCCATAATGAACAACTGAGATCCTCTACCTTCTCTTGATTGAAAAACGGCATCATGAAAAAGAATCAATGCATATAATACACTATTTGCTCTAGATAATTATGATCCAACTAAACCTGAGGGCCTATCTCCTAATTGAATAACATTAAAAGAATATACTACACCTACTTTTCAACGATCAGAATCGACTGATAGATGAGTTTGAGTTGAAAAATATGTATTTCAATTGGCTACATCTTCATCTTTTGATTCAAACTCTCTCATTACAGAAAAGGAAATAGACACAAATCAATTAGATTATTCTATTTCTACTATCAATCCAACTTGAACATATTATTGGAGAGTCCGTGCTGTTGATGTTAAATGAAATGTATGAGATTTTAGTGATACTGCATCTTTTGGCTATAATATTATTCCTCCTATAATTACTGTTTCTGGGCCTGAATCATGATGGAAGAAATCAAAAACTGTAAGTGCTAACGTAACAGATAGTGAAGTAGCTACAACGATGTGGTATACAATATCAGATACAAATAATTGTAGTTCTTTAAGTTATAGCCAGAGTTATACCATATGAAGTTCTATATCATTAGATTCAGAATCTTATAATTCAAAATATGTATGTTTTAAAGCTGAAAGTATATGATGAACTTCATATCAATCATCAAATGTTATAGATAAGATAGATACCACTCAACCTACAATTACGATCACTCAAAGTAATCCAACTGAGTGGAGTCAATCAAAAACTATAACTGCCTCTGCTAATGAAGGAACTTTAACTATGAGCGAATGATCTAGTACCACTTGTGATAGTTCTAGAACATTTACAACTTATACTTCTAAAACTTATTCTTCAGAAAGTGATAATAACAAATATATCTGTTATAAAGCTGTAGATCCAGCTTGAAATGAATCATATAAATTATCTGCTAAAGTAGAAAAAATTGATGCTACTGCTCCTTCTATTGCATTTGATAAAAACAGTTGAACTGCTGCAAAAAGTCATACAGTAACAATTACTGTAACTGATAATTCTAGTCAGATTAAAGCAAACCAATCTATCAAATATAGATGGCAAACAAGTGATAATTGTAGTTCAACTGCTAGTGATTATACTTCTCTAGCATTATCTCCTTCTTCAATATCTTCTAGTGCTACTGCTAGTGTAGATACTTCATGATTAAATGATGGTAGTTATTATTTATGTATCTTAGCTTGATTTGTTAGTGATGTTGCTTGAAATACGAATGCAGCTATAAAAACTACATGACAATTTGTTGTGGATAACAATCCTCCGACTATTACAATTAATCAAGATAATCCAACTGAGTGGAGTAAGTCGAAAACTATAACTGCCTCTGCTAATGAAGGAACTTTAACTATGAGTGAATGAACTAGTACTACTTGTGATAGTTCTAGATCTTTTACAACTTATGCATCTAAAACTTACTCATCAGAAAGTGATAATAACAGATATATTTGTTATAAGGCAGAAGATGCTGCTTGAAATGTAACATATAAACTATCTGCTAAAATAGAGAAAATTGATACAAGCGCTCCAACAGGATGATCTTTTAAAATTAATAATGGGGATAGCTATACAAAAAATAAAACTGTAACATTAAACACGGAATGTGCAAATGATTCATGAGAATGAACAGTATATGTTGCGTATGGAAATAGTGAAAATCCAACTAATTGGCAAGCTTGTAGCCCTAGTATTTCTCATACTTTATCTGACTGAGATGGTAATAAGACGGTGTATATAAAGTTTAAGGATTGATTATGAAATGCAACAGATAATATAACGAATACTATTATATTGGATGCTACTGCTCCTACACTAAAATTTACAGATGATGTAAGTGCAACATATGTACAAAATGATACTGTGACTGTAAATTGGTGAGATGCTACAGTAAAAAAATATATGTATACAACAACAAATACATGTCCAGCGACTGCAAGTTCATATATAGATACAACAAGTACAAACTTCGATCAAACGGCAGAAATCAATAATGGTAAATATATTTGTCTATATGCCGAAGATGCTTTATGAAATCCTTCTACTAAAATATCTGGTAATGCTATTCATATAGATAAAGCTCCTCCTACTGGATGAAGTTTTACCATCAATAATGATGCAACTTACAGTAATACTACTTCTGTCACTCTTAATACTAATTGTGCTACTGACTCTTTAGCTTGAAATGTGCAAGTTGCTTATGGAGATTCTCCTAACCCCGATAATTGGACAGCTTGTTCTTCTAGTTTAGCCTTTGATTTATCCGCTCCTGATTGAACAAAAACAGTTTATATGAGATTTAAAGATTGAGCTGAGAATACTACTACTGATATTTCTAAATCTATTATTTTAGATGCTACCGCTCCTTCTTTATCTGCTGACAATTCTGAGTCTTGGAAAGCTTCTAGTTTTGATATCTCTCTTTCTGTTAGCGATGTTAATGGGTTAGATTATTCTTATTATTCTCGAACTAGTGCTGAAGATTGTATTAATAGCTGAGTTCCTTTCACTAATTGAACTAAGATATCTTATTCTACTGAATGAACTAGCACTCTTTATCTTTGTGCTAAAGATAATGCATGAAATACAAACACATGGGATGGTACATACAAAATAGATACAGTAAATCCAACAATAAGTTTTGATAAAGAAAATGGAGCAATAGCGAAAAGTCATAGTGTTGTAGTTACGGCTAGCGATACCACTAGTAAATTGGCAGGTAGTCAAAAAATTAGCTATAAATGGTCTACAATTGAGACGTGCTGAACTGAATGATTTACAGAATTGGCTATAAATCCAGCGACAGCTGGTAGTGAAACTGCCACTGCTACAATTTCTACGGACTGATTAAATGATGGAAGTTACTACCTATGTATTTTATGATGAAGTGTAAGTGATCAAGCTGGAAATAAAAACGTAGCAGCCAAGACAAGTTGAGTTTTTGAAATTGATAATACACCTCCTTCTTTGGATATTCAGTATAGTGCGATGAATGTATGTACAAATTCTGACATAGTTGTGGGTATCGCGGCTTCAGATGTCGGTTCTTGAATCCCAACTGATTGATATTCTCGAAATAATACATCTGCTTGGTCAGATACAACAGAAATAACACTTACTGAGAACTGAAATTGAACTGTTTATGTTAAAGATAATGTATGAAATATTGCACAGATTCAATATAATGTTGATTGGATAGATAAAACAGTTCCAACATTGGAGCCAATCAATGTTACTTGACCAGAATGTACATTATTAGAGTGAGGAGTAACTGTAAATGATACCTTGTGTTGAGCTAATAATATAGTTTGTAATCGGTCAGAATTCTGAGTATGAACAACTACATCGATTTTCCCTTATAAACTTATGTGAATATGAACTAAAACTTGAATTGTAATGGCTAGAGATTGAGCATGAAATGAATCATCTAGTGTAGAAGTTACATATACTTGGACAGACACATTACCTACATTAGAATTCCCAAATTATGGATATAATACCTCTATAACAACTACTAAATCTACTAAAATATGAAATATTGTACAAATAATGTGAGCTATCGATTGAGATTGTTGAAATTGACCTGAATATATCAATGCAACATCTGTATCTTGTACTAACTGATCAGGGAAACTAGAGAATAATGCATTATTTGTTTCTGCTCCTAGCAATTCAGAATGAGTTTCTATATGTACTATTACTTTTGTAGATGATGAAGGTAATAGCATTATATGAAATATTGCATATAATTATAATACAAAAAGTACGTGATGAAGCTGATGAGGTGGTTGAGGCTGAGGTTGATGATGAGGTGGATGAGGTTGAAGCAGTAGCTCATCTAATTCAAGTGAAAAAAGCTGAATAGAAAAAGTTATCGAAATGAAAAATCTGATTCATGAAGATGATTCAGTGAAGTGGGATAGTTCAGCAGATAAATCGGAAGATAAATCAGATTTAACTGATAATACTTCAACAGAAGATTTGGGTCATGCTTCATATTCTGATGATTCTGGAGAAGATGATGCTATTAATATGGATAATAACTTGATAAATATAAAAATAAATGATAAAAGTTTTTGGTATATGACATGAAATCAATGAGAAGTTATGCCAAACTGATTTAGTAGAGAATTAAGTAATGCTTATCATTTTTCATATACAAATTGAATTACTACTATGAATAGCATTTATAGTGCTAACATGAATTGATTATTAAGTAGAATTGCTATGGCTAAAATGTTATCTATATATGCTGTAAATGTATTATGAAAAACTCCAGATACTTCTAAAGTTCCTAATTTTAACGACGTTAATAGTAAATTAGATAATGATTACAATAAGTGAGTAACTCTAGCCTATCAATTATGAATTATGTGACAAAACATGCCAAATAATCTATTTAGACCGTATGATTTAGTAACGAGAGCCGAATTTGCGACAGCTTTGTCTAGATTATTATATTGAACTAAAGATTGATTAGATTCTTATTATTCTACACATTTAAACAAATTACGTAAGGAATGAATCATAAGTAATACAGATCCACGTATGCGTGAAGTAAGATGATATGTAATGCTGATGCTTATGAGAAGTGCTATAAAGTAAAATCATCATTTTGGTGTATATGATTTTTTGTTATTCCGATTTTTTTAAAATTAAAAAAAATTCCTCACCGATGTGAGAATTTTTTAATGGTGGGTGATATAGGACTCGAACCTATGACCCCCTGCTTGTAAGGCAGATGCTCTAGCCAACTGAGCTAATCACCCATAATAATTTTTAATGGCGGTCCCATAGGGAATCGGACCCTAGTTAGAAGATTGAAAGTCTCCTGTCCTAACCACTAGACGATGGGACCACAGAAGGAATCATCTTTAATTAAGTGGCGGGATGGACGGGGCTCGAACCCGTGACCTCCTGCGTGACAGGCAGGCGTTCTAGCCTACTGAACTACCACCCCAGGTAAGAAGTTCCTTAGATTGGGATTTTTTAATGGAGCCAGCCGTCGGAATCGAACCGACAACCGTCCGCTTACAAGGCGGGTGCTCTGCCAATTGAGCTAGGCTGGCATCTTAATCAGCACTAAGCTGATTTTTTAGATTGATAAGCATGAAACATTTTTGACATTCTAGCCTTTTTACGAGCTGCATTTCTAGGTTTAAGAACTCCAACTTTCAAACATTTATCGATTGCTTTGTAGATATTACTTAACTCTTCAACTTTTACAGCTTCACCTTTTTCAATCGCTTTGATGAATTTTTTCATTGCCATTTTCATTCTAAGCTTAAAATCCTTGTTTCTCTTCGCAAGTTTCTCTGCTCTATTCATGGCCTTTTTTGCTGACTTAGTGATTGGCATCTTGAAAAAACCGACAATTAATTAAAACTCAAAGACCCTCCGAGGGTGGGGATCGAACCCACGACAAATTGGTTAACAGCCAACTGCTCTGCCGCTGAGCTACCTCGGAATATCTTTACGTGAGATATATATACAAAAGTTTAAGTGTTTTTCAAGTGATTTTTATACTTTTTTTTATTTTATAGTCAAAATGCCTCATAACTCACCAAAATGGGTACATTTTTTATAAAAAATTTTCAGCAATTAAAAAAGTCTGATTTTTTTTGACTTTTTTAGCTTTTGTGGTTATAATTATTGATGATTGGAGGTTTATTATTTAATCGTATTCCTATGGCAATTAAAGATCCTAACGTATTGAATAGAGTTAACGCTCTAAATGAAAACCTGGAAAATGCAAATATTACAGAAGTTCAAAGGAACATTTCGACTAGACTTTTTAATGCACTGGAATGAGGTAGTAGTATTTCTGTAGATTCTGAATTATATAACAGTATCAATGATGTAACAAATGCATCAGATATCTCTAGACGTATAAGTGATATAATTCTTGATTCTGCAATAAATGTTAATGCAATAGACATTCGTGGTACAGATCCCTCAACTTTACCTCATGGAGATGCTACCGAAACACAAAATTCTATAGACAGAATCACAAATGCTGAAAATGATTTGACAACATTGGAATCTAATATAGCAAATTTAAAATCAAGATTGGGAGAAAATATTAGTAAATTAACAGATATTGCCGATGAACAACACATCATTGGTGGTGTAGCCAGATGATTGTCTATTATTGATGGTGAGTTAACATCTCAAAATAACCTTAAATGAAGAATTAATACTATTTCATGAATATTATCAAGAATTATTAATGAATTAAATAAAACAGGTGGTTGAGATGCCGGTGTATTATCCAGCTGTAGAACTCAATTTACAGCCGTTGAAAAAGGGTGAATTCCTATAAGTTTACAAAGTTTACCCACATTAAATACTGCACATCTTGGAGATATTGAAAACCTACAATCACAATATGTAACTTTGTTAAATGATACGAATAATAGGATTGAAGAGCTAAATCATGAAAAGAATTTAAGGAATCGTATAGACTGATTAAACAAAACTCCGATTCATATACAAAATTGATTTTTACCATTTGGAGATACTTGAACCGTTGCTTCTGCGTGATGAAATGAAGGTTTAACAAGATGATTTATTGCTAATTTTAATGGTAGACTAACTCAATTAAATAATTTACAGACAGAAATACCCCATATTCGTACAAGATATATGGAGCATAAGAGTAGATTAGATAGAATTCTGCAGCTACAAAAATTACAAGATAGACTAAATGCAGTACATCCTGGAGAAATGCGCTTAAGACAGAGAGAACTCCAAGCAATTAGTGATATCTCTTACAATAACTTATTATTATGACCTCAAAGAACGTGATGACCGCTAAGACCTGCTTATCAACCGAATTTACCAAATACTAACATTACTATATGATGAACTCCTACTGTGGTACCATTAAACTTTGTTCATGCACCTCTAGTATGAGCAAGATCTTTCAATTATACGCTGTGTGGATCCGATGGAAATCCGTTAAGAACTAGTTGAGGAAATTTTGAATATCAACTCTGAGATAAGACACTATCTATTTGATGAATCAGTTTTGTGAATAATAACATAGCAAATCAAAATATGAATATCAATAACCTTACAATCACTCCAATTGAATGACTAACTTTTCCATTAAATTTAGATTTAAATGTAAGAGTTAGAATTCATGACAATGATACATGACTTGATGTTGATCACCATAAACCAATTCATTTAGAAATTACTCGTCCTACTTTACTTCAAGCAAATCGTGAAGCTGCATATGATAGTTTAATACCACCTATGGATGAAAGAATAACAGCCGAATATACTGATAGATATAGAGAAAACCTTGAAAATGAAGCTATATGGAGAATTTTACGTGAATGATGAAATGAAGCTGAAGTGAATGAAATCTATAATAATGAGACTAGAAGAAATTTGTTTATCGATAGAGTCAGAAATAGATTAAGATGACATTTTCCTTTCTTAGCTATCGGTAATCTACAAGCATGATTTAGGGGGGATATGACTAGAGAAAATAGAGATGTACCTGTTCAATATTTACTAAATCAAAATGCTTTTCAAAATTACGTTAGACAAAGCATACCTGATAATCTAAGAAACTACGCATCATGACAAATAAATAATAACGCAAATGTTTATCGTAATGATATTCTACAAGAGTTCTTGGATTTTCAGACAGATGTATCAAATAATCCGAAGGATAACACGGACAACTTGAGAGTTTTAGCTCAAATTCCAGATGATGCACACTGACCTCAAAGTCATCCAGATAGTCGATGGCAAAGACTTAGAAGAAGAAATTCTAGAAGGAATAATTATACAAAGTTTTTTCAGTGAAGAAATGCAAATTTAGAAAATCAGACTTTAGAAACTGAAGACTGAGAAATTAAATATTGAGTAAATATTGAGGTTCTATGAGTAAATAGAATAGTTGCAACTATAAATATAGATGGTAAAGAAGAACCTGAAATTATAGAAGCAGCTAATCATGATAGATTAATTAGATGAATACTAAATAGAGCAAATACAAAAGATGGAGAACCATTAAATAGAAAACTGAGATGTAATATCGCATTATCTGTACTTAAATCTATGGTTATGATATCTCCTCAAAAATTAAGTAGGGAGATTCCCGCTACAAATTTTGTCGATGCAAGATGAAATAATGTAACTTGTGATAGAATTGAGGCCTTTATTAAATGAGAGAACCTGATAATTCGTGGAAGATGAGTTAATCCTGCTACACGTACAACGCAAAGAGCTATTATATTTGATGAAAATCAATTCAAAAATTTACATGATATAGATACCTTGGAAAACTGAGTTCGCGAACTATCAACTCAGATTAATACTATCATGAACGCAACAGCTCAGGAATACCAAAACGCCACAAACTGATTATTACATAATTGGGAGAATCGTAATCTATTAAAATATAACACAACTCAATGGCTTAGATGATGACCAATTAAGAGACTTCGATGAAGAATAGTCCATGGTAAAACTAATAATAACTTCGATTTTGAAACTTCTGTTAATGATGCATGAAAAAATGTAAATATAGCGTTCAATAATTGAAAATTTACAGTTACAGGAGAATTTGATGGACAAGAATATTCATATGAAGCTAAGGATTTATGATCAATTCTTAGAAAAAAGATTAATAGAAAAAGAATTTTTGATTGAATTGAATTAGCTATGGTGGCAGCGATTAATGAAGAATACGTGAACAGATTAAGAACTAATAATCTAGTTCAGACTGAGAATTTTGCTGTATCTGATTTAAACAACGATAAAACTTGAAAGATTTACATTTTTGATGAAGATGGAAATCTTTCTTATTTGGAGATAGAAGATAGAGCATTAAATCCTCTTTGAGGTAGAAATGCTGGTCGTTTTGATTCTGATACAATACCTACTGAAAGAATTAGATGTAACGCTCAAGAAAGAATAGAATTCTTCCAAAATCCTCTACTTGCCTGAAGATTATTAAGAGAAATGAGAAGAAGATTAGCATTATGATAATAATTTAATAAAAAATCACCATAAAGAAACAGCATATCTATGCTGTTTTCTTGTATAAGATTTCATTTGAAAAAAGTCCTCAAAAATTTGACAAATTTTGAATTTTAGGATATAATAAAATAGATTATTTTATTATTTTGTGTTAAAAAAAATGACCACACCCACATCTAATCTAGTAAATTCTAGTGTATCTTTATTGTCAAATAACAATGAAAAAGCTAGTAAATTACAAAAGAAAATTAGAGAGCAAGCAAAGCTAGATGTTTTCAAAAATTTGGATTTAGATACTAGATGATTTACTGATATTGCAAAAACAATTTCTGAAATAAAAGAGATTAAAGACAATCCAGATAAAAAAATTAAACTGAATTGAGCCATTTCAATAAAATATGAAACTCTAAAAAGTGAAAAATATTATAAGAAAATTTTTGATAAATATGAGGGTAAGGATGATAATGAAAAAGAAAAAATGTACATGGAAATTGCTGAGAGATGCATTTTAGCTAGATGATGAGTTATTACTTATAAAGATTGAGATAAAATTGGAAACGATGTAATAACTAAAGATTTTGTTAAGAATGAATATGAAATATTAAATAAAGACTACGATAATAAGTTGGATTTTTTTACTGTAAAAGATAAAAATTGAAAATTATACATTATAAAATGGAAAGATGAAGAACTCAAAAAAATAGAAGAAAGAGAGGACGAACTAAAAAACGAAGAAATAGAAAGATTACAGAAAGAAAATGAAAAATTAAGTAAAGCCGATACTAAAAATGTAGAATGAGAAAATACTGAAGAATTAGACAATCCTGATAGTAAAAATTCAGAATGAAAGGATGATGAAAAGATAAAAATCCAAAATGAGAAAATGAAAGAAATGGAGGCTCTTATAAAAAAATTAATGGAAGATTCTGAAAATAAAGATAAAAAAATTGAAGAACAAAACGCAAAGATTACCGACCTCGAAAATTTATTAAAAAATAAAGACAAAAAGTCAGATGAAAAATCTGAAGATACAGATGAAAAAAATATTGATGAAGGGAATGACAAAAATGATGACAAACTTGAGAGTTCAGAAGCTCTAGATGAAAATTCAAATTACATTTCAAGAAGTTTTGTTGAAGGATTGATAGTTGGAATTAGATGAGCTGAAGGATATCCAAGGTGAACTATCAGGATTAGAGAAGAAGTTATTAACATAGAAGAATTTGAATTCTATGAAGAATTCAAACAAGAATATATCGAAGCAAAATGAGATGCTACTATACTAAGTAAACTCGACAAAGAATTCGCAGAAATGATTATTCTTTTCTCTCCAAAATGAGCAGATTATAAAGATAAATATTGTATCAAATTATCAGAATCAGAATTAAAAGATGGATTATATGTTTCTGAAGAACGTTTAGCTCGTTATGGAGTAATGATTAAAGTTTCTGAATATTTTGAAAAAGTTGTTGAAAGAGAAGTAATTAGAGAAAGAAAAATTGTAGAAGAAATTGAAACTACAATTACTGAGCTTCAAACTCAAATTGTAGAGCTTACAACTTCTATATCAATTGAAAGATACAATAAGGAAGTTATTCTTGAAGAAATAAAGTCAAAAAAGAAATTACTCGCAATTCTAATTAAAAGATATAAAGCATTACAACTATCTTTGAAGTGATTAGATAGCGATGAAGAACTTAAACAACTAAAGGAAGATGAGAAAAAACTTCAAAAGGAACTTGAAAAATTAAATAAACAGAAGGATGTATTTAACGAAATTAAGAAAGCTCTAGATGCTATCTCAGCAGATCAAGAATCTGTATATATCATAACTAGAGACGGGAAAGTATGTTACTTACATTGAAATGGAAAAAGATTTACAAAATGACAGGATGAAACTGATTTATTTGAAGAAAGTGGTTTCAGACAGAGTGAACTATTGGATGTATTGAAAAAAAGATCTGGAGATATTAAAGAGGTTATTATCTGAGAAGAAAATATGCCAAGTAAATCTCAAAGATTCTCAATACCAAACATTGAAGATATAGATAAAAAAATAGCTGATATAGAGAAGAAATTGGCTGATATTAGAGAGAAGATAAAGCAAAAGGAGGCAAGTAACAAAAAGAGAGTTGTTGTAGAAGAATTTGATGACAGCGATGGTTGAGCTTGGTTTGCAAAATACTGTGAAGAAAATGGAATTAAAAGAAAAGATGGTAAAGAAATTTCTCGAAAATGAGGTATGGATACATCTGCTATATATGTAGATAAAGATTGAAGAGAACTAAAATTAGAGTGGAATGACTGAGCCGATCAACACGATGATGCATGAAGTCACACAAAGTATGAATTAGTATATTATGAAGAATCTTGAAACTGAGGAAGGAGTGAATTAGAAGTTCAATTAACTATACTTATTGAAGAATGGGAAGCTTTATTGGTAGAATTAACAGAATTAGAAGAAAGTTTAAAGGTTGAAAAAGAAGAAAAAATAAAGCTAACAATTAAACAAAGAATCGAAGAAATTAACAAAAAGTTAGTAATTATTTCTCAAAAGATTACTGAATTTGAAAGTTTCATTCAGATTTATAAATCAAGAGTAACTATTAAGAAATATAAAATTTTTCAAGTAGTACCTGGTACTATTCCTGTTCCTAATCAACCATATGAAATGACTTCTGTTATTTCTGATATGTGAACAGATGTATTCAAAGAAAAAGCTGCATTGAAAGTTGAAGAAGAACTAAAAAGGCAGTATGACTGACTATGACGATGGCAAATGTGAAGCAGATTAGCTCTATTCTTGTGAAGATGAAGCAAAAGGAAAAGAATGATGAGAAATGAAATGAGTAGCATGGCAAATACAGCATTTCAGACTAGTACATGATATGCTACTCTAAATGATCAGAGTCAAAATGCAGCAGACCGTCATGCTCATGAATTGTTTACAAATATGGCTGCAGTTAATCGTATTACTACAGTACATAATATACAAGTAGATCAGTTATGTAGAGATTATTTAAACAATGTAATTAACGATACTACATTCCAACAAAGATTTAATTCAATTGTAGCAGCTGATGCTAATATCCAGAATATTTTACAAGGTCAAAATATTACGCATATTGGAACAAATATTTTATTACAATTAAAAGAACGCAAGGCATTAAATACACTGATTACTACCCTAGATTGACAACTAAATCAATATATCGCAACAGGTAATCCTATTTACATGCATAATATGCAGAATTATGTAGAAACATATATTAAGCAGTATCAAAAACTTCCTGCATTTAAGGCAACTTTTGAACAGTTCTTACAATGAAATCTTAATGCAAGGAATCAATTAAGAAGATATCTTTCTCACCAAAAAGCTATTATGAATATGCAAATAACTAATCTGAGAATGAATATTGATATTCTAAATAAGTGAAAATCTGCATATCAAATTGATAATAAAGATCGTGAAAAATGATGGAAATATAAAGTAGGACATTTTATGGATAAACATCCTTGGTGAACTGCTATTTGAACTGTAGCTTTATCTGTATGACTATGATTAGCTACTGCACCAATGTCAGCTGTAGCATGAGCTGCAGTAACTACATGAGTCTTCTGAAGTTACGTATGATTTACTAATTATGTGAAAAAATGGACTCATCATACAAAGGAACAAAATACTCACGAGAAGAATGTCGTTACAGATTATAGAAATGAACAAGCAAAAATCCAAAATTGGCAGAACACTGCATTAAACGGTAAAGGTCGAAAGAAATATAAAGCAAAGAGACAATTAGCTTTATACGATCAAACAACACAGGATAATATCAAACTTTCTGATCAAATCACAGAATACATTACAAACCTTTCAGCAAAAAGCTGACCTCTCACAGCTAACGAAGATAATTTCATGAAATTAAGTTTAATTGAATGATGGGCTCGTTTGAAATATTATAGAGAGATGTGACACAACTTTCTAGCTTCAGAAAAAGTTGATGAAACTGAAAAAGATATGAGAAGGTTAGAAAAAGCTATTACTCTATGACTAGATAAAATTGGTAAAACAACAAATGATATAGAGCAAAATATGACAGCTACAAATCCACAATGAACAAATATTACGTATGCTGTTATCAAAAATGACTTGAAAGCAAGTTATGATAAATCGCTAATTCAATTCAAGAGAGAAAGAAGATGGTTAGCTCTTAGATATGGAATAGGAACAGCAGCCCTTTCAATCGGTACTGCTTTGGGATTACAATACCTTACAGGAAGTGGAGTATTCTCAAAAGATATTCCTGGAACTCCATGAACACCATGAACTCCTAGTTCTACATCCAACCATCCATCAGGTACTGATAATTTCTGATTGTGAAAATATGATATTCCATGAACAGCAAACTATGCAGATTCTGGTAACATTTATTCAAACACTAAATCTCTAGTTTCTAGCTCTAGTATACCAGATTGATCACATGCTGTAATTAATTATTGAGTTGGAACAGATGGAACAACTGTAAGAGCATGAAGTCTATGAACTAAAGTACTAAAAGCTCAATTAAAAACTGTAGAAGACAACATTAATGCAATGCCATGGTGAACACATACTGCACAAAGAGATGCTTTTCTTACTGAATTAAGTAAGTTAAAATCTATTTGATTCACAAATGATAATTTGGCTACAATGAGAGCAGCAGAAGAGCTAGAGCATTATGCACAATGAATAGCTGATTGAATGGCTACCTCATGAAAAAATATCATAGTTGATTGATTTAATAGGTGATTAGATAAATCTGGTACTTTATGGGATAATGTAGCTCAAAGATTCATGACATGATCTATTGATATTACAACTCCAGCAATTCCATGAACACCATGAACTCCTGGTATACCAGCAAAAACATGGGGAAGATGGATTATGGGAGTACCTCTATTCTTCAATACATTCAAAAAAAGAAAGCCAACTAAGGATACAACTGATCAAAATTTTGGAAATAACAATCAGAACAATAATCAAAATAACAATAGAAGACCCCAGCCTTAGGATTTAACATTGAATAAGTTTTAATAATCAGTAGCATCAATTTAATATTTATTACATAAAAAAACAAAAAAATGGCCAACAATAAAATTTCAAAATCATTCCAAGAAGAATTTTTGGATGAGCTTGTAAAAGAAGCTGGATTCACTCCTGATGAATGAGTTCTAATCAAAGAAGATCTTAGACCAATTCTCCAAGAAAGAATTATGCTTTCAATTTATAGAGAACTTGATGAAAAACAAACTGATAAAGTTTGAGAATACTTAAAAAAAGATAAATATGATGAATTAACTGAATTCTTGAAAAAAGCTATTCCAAATTTTGATGACTTTATGATGGAAATCTATGCATTATTTGAAGATGAATATCTAGAAAATTTTGAGAAATAGTAATACAACAGGTTCATAAGAACGGAGTCTATATACTCCGTTTTTTCTTTTCTTGTTTTTATTCAGAGTTTTATTATCATTAATTTTTGAATAGAATATTTTATAATTATCTTTGAATTATGCATCTAAATATAGCATTTTCTGGGCCTGCTGGATCTGGAATCAATACTGCATGAGAATTATTAGCTCAATTATTAGCTGAAAATTGATATTCTGTTTGGGTTGATAAAGAGTATGCGAGCGTGATAAAGTGAAGCAACAATACGATGTTTGTAAATATTTCCGATGATGGTAAGCCATATTTTTCAAAAAAGGTTCAGATTTTTATAGCCTTAGATAAATTCGCAATAGAAAAGAATTCTGAATTATTCGATTTGGATGAAATTATCGATTTGAGTACAGTTAATACTGCTAGAAAGAATACTTTTGCGTTCTGAATCGCAGTTAAACAGCTGAATATTCATCATAAAGATGCAGAAAGAGTTTTGGAGGAAAGATGATTTTTAGCAAAAGATAAAGAATGAAATCTGAAATCATTAGACGAATGAATCGAATTTTGAAGTCAGAATTGATGAATTAAGTTTGATTTATCCAAAACAAACTGAACTCCCCTATCAATGGAGTTTGGGAATCATTTAATCGCAGATTGAGCAGCAAAAGCTGGATTAGAATTTTATTCAGCATATCCTATGACTCCAGCTTCAAGTATAATAAACTGAATATTAGAACATCCTGAAATAACATTTTTCCAGTGAGAAGATGAAATCGCCGTAAGCATGGCTATGCTCGGAGCAAGTTATGCATGAAAAAGAGCTATGTGTGGAACTAGCGGATGAGGATTCGCATTAATGGTGGAAAGTTTAGCTTTCGCAAATCAGGCTGAAATATGATGAGTTTACGTTCTTTCTCAGAGAGATTGACCAAGTACTGGAACTCCAACTTTCGTTGCACAATGAGATTTGGATATAGCTTTGAATGCGTGATTCTGAGAGACTAGACCGATAGTTCTAGCTCCAAGCACTTACGAAGAAGCTTATGAAATGATTTCACGAGCTTTGAATTGGAGCGAAATTTACCAACATCCTGTGATATTTTTGGTAGATAAAACTTTATCTGAATGCTTGATGAGTTTAGACTTATCAAAGTTGAAAGTGCCTGTAATTAATCATTGAGAATTTGCGAAAGAATCAAATTCTGATGATTATTTGAGATATAAAGATACTGAAAGTTGAATATCTCCTAGAGCGATTCCTGGAACTAAAAACACATTATTCATTGCTTCTTCTTATGAACATACTGAAAGCTGAGCAACGAACGAAAATCCAAAAATAAAAGTTCAGCAAATGGAGAAACGTGCAAGAAAAATGGAAACGTTCAAGAAAGAAGAATTGAAAGACTGACTTGCTTATGAAGTCATCAATACAAATGCAAAAAAATTCTTCGTTACATGGTGAATTAACCGTTATGCAATCGAAAAAGCTATTGAAGGTAAAGATGATTGGTGATTAATCGTAATCAAAGTATTCCAACCATTCGATGAAA
>Ga0265299_10001865_pt1 | contig 22716 bp, 16 predicted proteins | sample AusTroGonzalo_MG_4_FD_193485 | JGI IMG/M metagenome (GOLD analysis project Ga0265299, IMG submission 193485) | Bovine rumen microbial communities from tropical cattle in Woodstock, Queensland, Australia - Gonzalo_02 | ecosystem: Host-associated > Mammals > Digestive system > Stomach > Rumen ... | reverse complement strand
AGAAGGCGTTTCAGCCGCGCTCAAATCCAGCGTCTGCACATCGCTCTTGTTCGTGAGCACACAGTACACCACAGCCGGCATCTCCCCATGCGGATCCATGACGATGGTCTCTACGCATCCTGTCAAGACCATCATCAGAGCTATAACACCGATGACAATAAACCGCTTCATTCTAAGAATCCATATACTATAAACACAGAGAATCAAAAAATGCGTCATCAAAACACGTTATTTTGCAGGAGGAGCTTTCGTCATAAGCCCGCAAAAACTATACTGATAATCAACCCAGTTTCGCAAGGAAGAGGGAGCGTTCTGGTTCTGGCATTGACTCGAACTGTTGCTTGAAACGAGTTTTCCTCATTCGGAGAGACGCCTCGGACATCCGGAGAAGGTAGCTTATACTCTTGATGGAGAAACCGGAGAACAACAAGGTCAAGACGGAGAAATCAAGTTCTTTTTCGTTGCTTAACAGTTGACGGGCTTTCTCCATGATTCCATTGTCTGAAAGATTCAAGGACTGCTCCAAAGCGGCGATGAAAGAATGGTCATTCCTCAATTCGCCTAATTGGGTCCGGAAGGACGTAATGATGTCTTCTTTTGACTGTTTCCCTTCTTTATTCTCCCGCTTGACAATAGCATTCTCATCCCAGGAGAAATAAGACTCGGATAACCGTTGGAGGGACTTGATTTTGTCCGCAATAAGCGTATCGACCAAGTCGGTTGAGACATCCTGGACTCTCGCCATTTCATCCATGATCCGCTGATTCTTCTTGCGGAGGAAGATAAGCATTGATAAAAAAGCAATCAATAGAACTGTTCCCAGCAGAATAATCAAATAAAGACGCGAGCGGGACCGCTCCCGCTCTATCTCCCATTCACTCACATAATGATTCTCAATTGCATGGGTGACCGACTGCCTCAGGGTCTTCATGATGATTCGATCCAGAATCTTTGACGATTCAGTTTTCGCCCAGTATGCTTTTTCCCAATCTCCCCGCTTATCATAGACATTCCGGCAATCATTGTAAAAGATGGCACTGTCTGCGGAAGATCGTATCATATTCTCAGCAATTTGGAGATAAGAATCCGCTTTGTCAGAATCTTTCTCCTCCTCGCTTATCAAAGCCAACAAACCATAATCACTACAGTTAAAAGACGTCCCTTTTCTTTTAGCAGCTTCCGTGAAACACTGCTTGGCCTTCACATAATCTGGATTCTTTCCGAAAATATGAACTTGCGCCATTCTCTTTGACGCTCTGGTATACAGTACTGAACCCTCATCATTTGAGTTGATTATCTGGGCCAGATTGGATTCAGCCTCTTCATAACGGAACTGGGAAAGCAATGCAACCGCTTTATCATACCGGCAATAATCTGCCATCAGTCGCTCACCAGCCTTTTCAGCAGCTTCCAAGGCTTTCTCTGCATAATCCAACGCCCGGACATAGTCATAATTCGACTCAAAGATATGTGAAAGATGCCGCTGGATTAAACATAATTGACGATAGTCCTCCAGTTCCTGCGCCATAGGCTCGGCATCGCGAAAAGCCAAGGCCGCATCGATAGTCTTTCCTGCATTTTGCTCGATAACGCCCAGATAATAAGTCGACAGAAGACGCTCCCTCTTATTACCATGGTTCCGAAAATAGTTGAAAGCGACCAAGATTGTGGAGTCTTCCGCCACATCAATATAGCACTTGTCCTGTGCCATGGTCAGCAACAAGGCATGACGAGCCTGAAGCCCTCTTGTCGGTAACGACTGCCCATCCATCTCACGGATTAAAGCGAGGGCGCTGTCCGGCTGCTCATTGACATAGGTCTCCACCCGGTCCATCTCACGTGTCAATGCACGTTCACGCACACAGGAAACCAGCGGGAGGGCCAGCAGACAGAGGAGAATCAGTCGTCTCATTTCTTCGTCACTAGAATATCAAAGTTAAAAAAAACGTAGTGAAGACAGAACAAATATACTATAATAATACGATTGGATAGTAAAACCCGATATAACAAATATGAAAAACAACATTGATAATCAGGCTGTTATAAAAGTCGCATATAACAAGCGCCCATCTGGGCCATTTTACCGGGAAAAAGGCTCCTATCAGAGACGCGGATTGTGAAAAATCTTACCTTCTGGTCGTTTTACCATCCAGTCCATCCCGCCAGCAGCATCATTCAAAAGGTTAGAATGGGACCCCGGTGCATTTTTGGTGCATTTTTTCGAAGCTCAAAACAAGAAAAAACCCCTCTGAATGTACTCAGAAGGGGTTTTTAGGTCAAAATTCAGCGGAGAGAGCGAATCTCACGGCTCACAGTTCCTGCACTGACCCCGATCACTTCGCCTATCTCCCTCAAACTCATCGGTGTCTGCAGCAACCTCTCTATCGTAAATCGTTGCTCCCTTGTCAGATGCTTGTATCCCATCCTCTGTCGCTTTTTCTGGTTATGACAGTAAAGTTATACTATCAAGCTTCAAAGCGTTGCACTTCAGAGTAGAATCCAGCGTAAGTAAGCAAGGCTGAAATAACTAAGAAAAAGAGTATATTTGTAGTCCCGTCGGTTGTGTCTCTGGCGGGACATTTTGATTGTTCTTCGGGGTGTCGGGGTTAGCGTTCGGGTGAGAGTAAAATGAAAAATCGGCCCCCAGGTGTCTGAGAAGCCGATGTTTTCGTGCCCCTAACCGTGGTATTCTCGAACCTTTTGTTGGAGGGGATTGAGCGGTTGTGGGAGGTGCATGAATTCTTGCCGAATCCAAAGCGTTTTCCTCTTGCAACAGAAGATTCTGTTTCGTAGATTTGTAGAACTAACATATATGGTTATGTCGAACTTGGAACAAATACAACTATTTGGAGAGAAGCAGATAAGAACTGCTTGGAACGATGCAGAGGAGAAGTGGTATTTCTCCGTTATCGATATCATTGCTGCGGTTGTTGAGACAGATCGTCCCAGAAAGTATTGGTCTGACCTAAAGCGGAAACTTCTAGCAGAAGGAAGCGAGTTGTCCGAAAAAATCGGACAACTGAAAATGAAGTCTGCGGATGGAAAGATGTACGCCACAGATGTAGCCGACCAAGAGCAGCTTTTCCGCCTTGTCCAGTCAATACCATCACCCAAAGTTGAGCCTATAAAATTGTGGATCGCGCGAGTTTCGAGCGAGCGGATTGATGAAATGATAGATCCGGAATTATCCATCGACCGGGCCATTGATATGTACCGGCGAAAAGGATATTCGGAGGAGTGGATCAATCAACGACTTCAGGGAAAGAAGGAACGAAAAAAACTTACTGATGAGTGGAAGCGTGTAGGCGTGAAAGAAAAGCAATATGCAATCCTAACTAATGCCATTTATGAAGTCTGGTCAGGCATGACAGCGAAGGAGTATAAACATCTCAAAGGTTTGAAAAAAGAGAACCTTCGAGACAACATGACTGATACGGAAAGCGCTCTTACTACCTTGGCCGAGGTGGCAACCAGAGAGATTTCGCAGAATGAAGACCCTGAGACAATTGCTCACAGCATCAACATCGCCCGCAGGGGAGGAGGTGTTGCCAAAGTTGCTCGAGAAGCCTTAGAAGACCAGCTTGGCAAAAGTATCATCTCCCCAGAGAACGCAAAGACTCTGAATCCCACAGAAACGCCAAAAGAGATAGAAGAGCAATAACCAATTATATCATTTCTGTATGGTTGAGATAAAGAGCCGCAAATTGACCGCCTGGAAAAAGAACCGCGAACTAGGAGATATTATGGGAGGAAGGCGACGGGTAAAACTGAAGGATAATATCGTTCAAAGAGAGCACTCGCTTCATGCTCCATCGGAGTTTGATGAGACCCCCATATGTTTTACTGACAACACTTCCCGTAATTATTATTTCCCTGTAAGCACTAACGATATCAAAGATGCGCTGAACCGGTATCCAGAGGGGACGACGGGCTTTATAACCCATATCTGGCTGAGAAAACACTCGAAAACCAAGAAAAACAGATATTTAATTGCCGCTCCCACTGCCGGAAGCGGTGTTTATCTGATTGCTTTATATCCGATACAGACTGACCATCGCCACTACTTCGAAAGCGGCAGGCCCCAAGGGAAGAATCTTCACGAATTTGAAAAATATGCTCGGATAGGATGTGACAAAAAAGGATTCTATGCACAGTTTACGCCTGAATCCGCAAAGCAGTACTATTTGGAAATCCTTGTCCCTTATTGTGTGGATTGGCTGATTGAAGAGCATAAACGGAGAATGCCTTAGCCATATTAAGTTCTCTGTAGGCAGCACCTCCCAATGGTGACCATTTTGGGGGAATCTAAAAAAGAAGGCCTTATAAAATGCTTGATTTTAAGCAACTTACAAGGTCTTTTCGTGCCCAGAGCGGGAATCGAACCCGCACGGTATTGCTACCACAGGATTTTGAGTCCAGCGCGTCTACCAATTCCGCCATCCGGGCAAGGATGGACTGCAAAAATACGTCAAATAAAGGGAACTGCCAAATTTTTCCGCTATCTTTGTAAGTATGAAACGAATGCTTTATGGGGTATTTGCCGCTGTGCTGGCCATTGCCTGCGCACCCCGTCCCGAAGCGGCAACAGGTATTTCCGTCCCGGATTTGGGCTGGCTCTTTCTGGAAAAAGGCCCCTACACACTTACTACCAAAGTACAGGCGGCGCCGGGCGCTGCTTCGCTGGTTCTGGTGAAAGACTTATCTTTAATGGCCGATACTCAGGACACGGTCTTCTGCAGCCAGGTGACCGTGCAGCCGGACAGCACCCTGAATGTGCTCCTGGGGCAGCTGGAGCCCGGTTTTTACCAGGTTCGGCTGCGGGACAGCATTCGCTGGAACGTGGGAGTGCGGCCCGATGCAGTAGTGAGCCCTCCGGACGCCCCGGAAGACTTCAACGCCTTCTGGGAAACCACCCTTTCCCAGTTGGAAGAGGTCCCGCTGGAGCCGGAGCTCACGGAAATCCCGGAGTATTCCAACGACCTCCGCACCTGCTATGAGGTCCGTTTCGCATCCCTGGACGGCGGCATTGCCGGCGGCATCGTTTCCATCCCCAATGCTCCCGGCCGATATCCCGTGGCCATTCAGTACATGGGCTACGGTGCAGATCCGTTCTACTTCGATCCTTCGGCCAATCCCGAACGCATCGACTACCTGGTAAGCGTGCGCGACCAAGGCATCTTCAAGGCTGGCCAGAGCCGCTGGATAGACCGCGGCATCACGGACAAGGAGAAATACTATTACCGCGGCGCCTTCTGTGACGTGAAACGCGCCGTAGACTTCGCCGCCAGCCTGGAAAAGGCCGATCCAGACAGGATGGTAGCCTGGGGCGAGAGCCAGGGAGGCGCCTTCACCTTCCTGTCGGCCGCCTTTGATCCGCGCATCAAGGCCATTGCGCCGGCCGTGCCCTTCCTGGGCGACTATCCGGACTATGCCCGCATCGTCTTCTGGCCCGTACACGAGGTCTTTGCCGAAGCCGATGCCATCGGCCTCCCCCGCGAAGAACTGCTCCAGATGCTCCGTTACTTTGACGTGAAGAATTTCGCACCGCGCATCCAATGCCCGGTGTACATGTCCTTTGGCTTGCAGGATCCTACCTGCCCCCCGCATACCAACTTCTCCATTTACAATAATTTAGGCACCAAGAACAAGCGATTCTTCTGCGTTCCCACCTGCGGTCACGCCATGTGGCTGGAGCCCGCCTGGTCGGCCGAGCGCACCGCCTTCCTGCAAGAATGGTTATGATTCAGACGCTGAAGCATATCGGGGATATCGGCCGCTTCCTGGACCAGGAGGCCGAATGTTTTGTGGTGTACGACCTTAACGTGGCCTGGGTGGCCTCAGAGGTAATGGCGGCGCTGCCCGTGAAGGGCGCCATGAGTCTGGAAACCTCCGAAGAGCGTAAAACGATGGACAGCGTACTGGCCGTGGAACGCTGGTTGTTGGAGGCCGATGCCTCCCGCGGCGCCCTGCTGCTGGCCATAGGCGGCGGCATCACCACCGATATGGTGGGTTTCGCCGCCAGCCTTTACAAGCGCGGTATCCGTTACGCCAACCTGCCCACCACGCTCCTGGCGCAAGTGGACGCGGCTATCGGCGGCAAAACCGGCGTGAACCTGGACCACTTTAAAAACATGTTGGGCGCCTTCCACATGCCGGAATACACCTTCCTCTGCGCCGATGTCCTCCGCACCCTCCCGCCCCGCGAATTCCGCTGCGGCCTGGCAGAACTCCTCAAAACTTTCCTCCTGGCCGACGCAGAAGCTTACCGTAGCGCCCTGAAAGGCGTTACGCCGGAGCTTATTGGCCGGGCGGCTGCCATCAAGGCCGACATAGTGGAGCGGGACCCTTACGAGCACGGAGAGCGCGCTAAACTGAATCTGGGCCATACCTTCGGTCACGCCATCGAGTACGAAGCCCGGGAGCAGGGTCACGACATAGCCCACGGAGAGGCGGTGGCCATAGGCATCCTCCTGGCCGCCCGCTTGAGCGAACAGCTGGGCCTGGCCGAAAACGGCCTTGCAGCGGCCTTGCAGCGGGATTTCGAAGCGGTCGGCCTGCCCTCGCAGTGCCCTTATCCGCTGGAGCGCCTGCAAGCTGCCATGGGCAAGGACAAGAAGGCGCAGGGCGGCGGAAGCGTGAAGTTTGTGCTGCCCGTCAAGCCCGGAGAAGTGATTTTCCAAGCATTGAACCCTTATGATTTGCACCTCGATACAGCATAAAGACCTGCAGCAGATCCTGGACCTGTTGCCCGGACTGGAAATGGCCGAAATCCGCCTGGACCGCTGCGCCCTGGAGGAAGAGGACATCGAGCAGCTATTCTCCCAGTCGGATGTTCCGCTCATTGCCACCTGTCGGCTGGAAGAAGAATCCCAGGCCCCGGAACTGCTGGAACTGGCCATCCGTTCCGGCGCCAAGTACGTGGACCTGGAGATGGAAGCCCCTGCGGCCGTGGGCCGGCGCATCCGCGAAGCCTGCCGCGAATGGGGCACGGTGCTCATCCGCTCCCACCACGATTTCAAAGCCACCCCGCCGCTTCCCGTGCTGCAATCCCTGCTGGAACGTGCCCGCAGTTTCGGCGGCGAAGTAGTGAAAATCGTCACCACAGCCACATCAGAGGCCGATAATACCACCATCGCCCAGCTCTATCAAAGCGCCGCTCCGGGTTCCCTGGTGGCCTTTTGCATGGGTGAAAAAGGACGGCTCTCCCGCCTGGAAGCCCTGAAACAGGGCGCTCCTTTCACCTACGCCTGCGTAAACGAAACGGAAGCCACCGCACCCGGCCAGTGGACCACCGAGGCCATGCGTGAGGCCGTGTATGGCACCTACCGCTTTATCCAGGCCGGGCCGCTGCCCATGCCTGCCTCCAAGAGTTTTGCGCAGCGGGCCATAGTGGCCGCTGCCCTGGCTCAGGGAACCTCCACGCTCAGCGGCTACACCCCCTGCGGCGACAACGAAAGCGCCCTGTCCGTAGCGCGGGCGCTGGGTGCCACGGTGCAAAGAGAAGGAGACAAAGTGATAATCACCGGTATCGGCGCCCAGCCCGGCTGCCTGGATTTGGAAGAAATCCATACCGGCGAATCCGGTTTTCTTACCCGTTTCGTGGTGCCGCTTTTATCGGCCCTTTCGGAAAAACCGGTACGGGTTACCGGCGAAAAAACGCTGCTGCAGCGACCGCTCACCGATGCCCACGACATCATGGCCTCCTATGGCGTACGCCTGTACCCGGAAGGGATCAATAACAGAAAGCAAGACTGTTATCTTCCGCTGAAAGTAGCCGGACCCCTCATTCCAGGCCGCTCCGACGTATCCGGAAAAGGCGGTTCGCAGCTCATCTCCGGCCTACTTGCTGCCCTGCCATTAACGGATGAAAAATCAGTTGTTTACGTGCACGAACCCCGGAGCATTCCGTACCTGTTCATCACGGTGGACGTGCTCAAGAAGTTCGGCATCCGCATAGGCTCCGAAATGGAAGGCGGCGAAGATTTCCTGGAAACGCAGGACTGGAGCCTGTGCACCGGCATCAACTTCCGCATCAAAGGTGGCCAGCGCTATCAGGCCGCCGATTTCGCCATAGAGGCCGATTGGTCCGGCGCCGCTCCCTTCCTGGCCGCCGGCGCCATCTTCGGCGACATAGAAGTTTCGGGCCTGGACACCCGTTCCCTGCAGGCCGATATCTCCATTATGGACGTGCTCATGGAAGCGGGCGCCAGTATGTCCCAGCTGGACGGACCGGACGGTCCCATCCACATCAAGCGCGCCCCGCTGAGCCCTTTCCATACGGATTTGAACAACTGTCCGGACCTCTTCCCCGTGGTGGCGGTGCTGGCGGCCTTCTGCCCCGGCGAAAGCCACATCCTGGGCGTGGAGCGCCTGCGCCACAAGGAATCGGACCGGGCTGCCGCCATCGAGCAGGCCCTTACACAAATGGGCGTAACCGTGCATACGGAGGAAGACGAAATGGTGATTGAAGGGAGGGGCCTTACCCAGCGCCTGGCCACCGGTAAATTATTGAAAGGCGGTCACTTCGCCTCCCACGCCGACCACCGCATGGTCATGGCCCTAAAACTGGCCTCCCTGGGCGCCGACAGTCCCGTTATCATCGACGACACCGCCTGCGTGTCCAAGTCCTTCCCCACTTTTATTGAATTGTTTGAAAAACTATGAATACATTCGGCAATAAATTCAGAGTCAGTATTTTCGGTGAATCCCACGGTCCTCATATCGGCGTCACGCTGGACGGCGTCCTGCCGGGCATTCCGCTAACCGCAGAGGACTTTTTGCAGGACCTGGCCCGCCGCAAGGCCGGTGCCCTGGGCACCACGCCCCGCGTGGAGGCCGACCTCCCGGAAATAGTAACCGGCGTGTACGAAGGCCACACCACCGGCGCGCCGCTCACCATCCTGTTCAAGAACGAGAATACCCGCAGTGAGGACTACGAAACCTTCCGCAAGAATCCCCGTCCCGGTCACGCCGACTTTACCGCCAATCTCAAATACGGCGGCTTCAACGACCCCCGCGGCGGCGGCCATTTCAGCGGCCGGCTCACCTTAGGCATCGTAGCCGCAGGCGTGGTGGCCAAGAAAATGCTGTACTTCGCGCAGTTCCACGCAGTGCTCAAAGAAGTGGGCGGCCTCAAGGATCCGCAGGCCTGGAAAGGGGCTCTGGAAGCTGCGCAGGCCGATGGAGACTCCCTGGGCGGCGTGGTGGAATGCACGGTGGAAAACCTGCCCATCGGCCTGGGAGAACCCTTCTGGAACAGCGTGGAATCGCTGATTTCCCATGCCATCTTTGCCATTCCGGGCGTGCGCGGTATCGAATTCGGAGACGGCTTCCAGGCCGCCGCCCTCTTCGGCTCCCAGCACAACGATCCCTTCCCGGAGCACCACTGCCATCACGACGAACCCGGCCACCAGTGCTGCCACGGCGAGCATGAAGAAGGGCATCATTGTCACCATGAGGGAGAAAAGGACCACGAATGCTGTCACCATGGTGAACATGAGGAAGGCCATCACTGCTGCGGCCGCCACAAGCATCCGATGCCGCCTGTGACCAACCACGCCGGCGGCGTGAACGGAGGCATCACCAACGGCAACCCGCTGGTATTCCGCGTGGCTTTCAAGCCCACCGCCAGCATTGCCAAGGCCGGCATCCCCGGCCGCCACGACGTCTGTTTCGCCCTGCGCACTCCCGTGATCGTGGAGGCCATGGCCGCTATCGTACTGGTAGATCTGGCGCTGTAGCTGCTAATGCAGCATAATGGCGCGGAGGTCGTCGATATCCTTTTGCGGAACGCCTATTTTCAGGAGATATTTCACGATACGCTCCTGATAGGTGCCGCTGTCGGTTTCGCTGAAAATGGTTTTGCGCACGGAGCCGTAACTGTAGTTGTCGCGCGTGTGCTTGTATGCCGGCTTCCCGTCGTCGTCCTTGGACATACCCCATTCGGACGGAGAGAAGTAGGTTAGCTCATAGTCTTTGGCCATATCGCTCTCGCTCACGCCCAGGGCGCCTTCCAGCAGGATGGCCAGGGTGGCGGTACGGTCGCGGCCGGCTGCGCAGTGGAAGTACACGGGCTTTCCTTCCCGCAGGCGCTGCACCACCCACATAAAGGTCTCCTTTACCTTGGGCTGGTTGTCACGCACCATGTGATTGTACCCGCTGTCGAAACCTGGTGCATAAAAGGCCACGCTGCTGCCCAGCGGGGAGCTGGAGGGGACGTCGCTGGCTTCCCGGAGGTCCACTTCGGCCCGGATGCCCTCTGCCAGCATCTCCTTCTTGCCGGTGCTGTTGCAGTATTTCCCGTCTATACGGCCGCCGCGGTAAATCATGTGATACATAACGGTTTTACCGTCCAGACCTTTGTAACCGCCCAAGTCGCGGCCGTTGCGCACGTTGGGTTCGAAGAACACCTGATGCAAATGGCCGGTGGTGGCAAAACTGCCGCTGGCCACAAGAGCTTGATCGGCCGATGAAGTAACCATCCACTGATAGGTGGTTCCCGGAACCAGGTTGGTGATGTCCTGCGAGCCAATGCCGGCCGACAAAGTGTATTCCCGGCTCCAGCTGTTCTCCCATACGCGCAGTTTCTGGCTGCCGGAAGCGCTGGCTTTCCACTGGATGGTATAGGTGGGCGGAATCTCGATGTTGTTTTCGCTGGGCCCGCCGCCAGGGTAGCCGATAACGGAAGAATAGGTATAGTCGGAGTTGCCGTAATCCACCTCCGTCAGGAATTTCTCAATATACGGGTTGGTGGCCAGGAAGGCCGATTCAGGGTTGGGGTTGGTCCAGCCGATGAGGATGGAGGCGATGGCCTTGGAAAGTGTCCAGGCATCGTCATCGGCCTCGATGTTCCAGTACATGGCGCCGGCCAGCTGCTGGTTTTTGGCGTATTCGGCCTTCAGGCTCACGGAGGCTGCGTTGTCGTAGGTGAGGATCATCTTGCCGGTGTTGTCCACCAGATAGGGAACCTTGGCTGTGTCGTCCCAACGCTGGGTGCCTTTGCTAAGATCGAGGTCCCGGTAATCCACTTCTTTGGTGCCGTTATGGCCGAAGAAAGGAATGCCCAGGACAATCTTTTCGCGGGGAACGCCGGCCTGCAGATGCAGGTTCACGGATTCCTGGCAGCTGCGGTGGGTCATGGACGAAGGGTACAGGGCCGCGTTGTGCTGGGGCGGTTCCCCCATGTCGTAGGTCATGAGGTTTACGAAATTCAGGTAGGGGATGGCACTTTTGAAATCCACATATTTGGCACTGGACGAGGAAGCCATGGTCAGGAGCCTATTCTCTCCCAGGCGGCTGCGGAGCTCTTTGACCAGCAGGGTGAAATTCTGGGTGTCATTGGGCGAGCTGGAAATGCCGGCGCTGCTGCTGGTGGGATATTCCCAGTCCAGGTCGATGCCGTCCAGCTGGTACGTATTCACGGCCACCAGACAATTGTTGCAGAACTTTTTACGATGCCCTTCATCGGCCGCCATCTCACTGAAATTGCCGGCGCCCCAACCGCCTACGGACAGCAGGACTTTCAGGTTCGGGTTGGATTTTTTCAGGGCGGCTATCTGACTGAGCCTGCCGGGCGTCTTGATATCCAGGGTCTCGAAATCGTCCTTGATATGGGCGAACGCGTAGCAGATATGGGTGAGCAACTCCGGCTGCGGCAGGGTTTTATCCCAGTAGGTGGCGTAGCCCACAATGACGGTTGATTCCGGCGCCGGCGCCTCTTTGACGGGTTCAGTAGGGGTCTGGGGCGTGGTTGGAGTTGTGGGGGTTGTAGGGGTGGTGTTGGGCGGCGGGATGGTGAGTCCGGTCGCGGGTTTTTCACAGCAGCAGATCTGCAGGACCAGCAGAAGGGTAAAAAGAGAGGGCGTAATTTTCATAAATACAAACATACTAGAATCTGCTTTTGATTTCAAGACATTTTGCGCAGACAAACCCACAAATTGCGAAAGCACCCCGGAATCCCCGAATAAATTCTTATCTTTGTATTCCTTATGGCTGAGAACGAAAAAATCATACAGCAGTTTACTTCCGGAGAGTACAAGGAAGGCTTTGTGACGGACGTAGAGCAGGAGTTCATCCCCAAGGGATTGAACGAGGATATTGTGCGCATGATATCGGCCCGCAAAGAAGAGCCGGAATGGCTGCTGGAGTTTAGGCTGGACGCTTTCCGGAAGTGGCAGGCCATGCCGCAGCCGGACTGGGCGCATCTGGATATGCCGGAAATTGATTTTCAGGATATTATCTATTTCGCGGCGCCCAAGAAAGACAAAGACCGCCCCAAGGAGATTGATCCCAAATTGGCCGAAACCTTCGACAAGCTGGGCATTCCCCTGAAGGAGCGTGATGTTCTGGCGGGTGTAGTGGCAGTGGACGCCGTCTTCGATTCTGTGTCCGTCACCACCACTTTCCGCAAGACGCTGGCCGAAAAAGGCATTATCTTCTGCAGCTTCTCGGAAGCCGTGAAAGAGCATCCGGACCTGGTACGCAAGTATTTAGCGTCGGTGGTGCCGGCCAGCGACAACTTCTTCGCGGCGCTGAATTCCGCCGTCTTCTCCGACGGCTCCTTCTGCTACATCCCCAAGGGCGTCCGCTGCCCTATGGAGCTCAGCAGCTATTTCCGCATCAACGCACGCGGCACCGGCCAGTTCGAGCGTACGCTCATCGTGGCCGATGAAGGCTCCTACGTGAGCTATATGGAAGGCTGCACTGCGCCCATGCGCGACGAACAGCAGCTCCATGCCGCCGTGGTGGAAATCGTGGTGGAAAAGGATGCCGATGTAAAGTATTCCACCGTCCAGAACTGGTACCCCGGCGACGCCGACGGCAAAGGCGGCATCCTGAATCTGGTCACCAAGCGCGGCATCTGCAAAGGCAGCGGCAGCCATCTGAGCTGGACGCAGGTGGAAACGGGATCGGCCATCACCTGGAAATACCCTTCCACCATCCTGAAAGGCGATTACAGCAGCTCGGAGTTCTACTCCGTGGCCGTCACCAACAACCATCAGCAGGCCGATACTGGCACCAAGATGATTCACCTGGGGCGGGGCACCAAGAGCCGGATTGTGTCCAAGGGCATATCGGCCGGGCAGAGCCAGAACAGCTACCGCGGCCTGGTGCGGATGGGACGCAATGCGCTGAATGCCAAGAATTTCTCCCAGTGCGACAGCCTGCTTATCGGAAGCCGTTGCGGCGCCCATACCTTCCCGGTTATCCAGAGCCAGCAGCCTTCCGCCACGGTGGAGCACGAAGCCACCACCTCCAAAATCAGTGAGGATCAGCTGTTTTACTGCAATCAGCGGGGTATCGGCCCGGAAGAAGCCGTGGGCCTCATCGTGAACGGCTATGCACGCGAAGTCCTGTCCCGCCTTCCCATGGAATTTGCCGTAGAAGCCCAAAAACTGCTACAAGTCTCCCTTGAAGGTTCTGTAGGATGATTGATACTGTCATATTTGAATTAGCCGGTCGGCCGGTGCTGCTCATAGACTTGATTTCAAGCCTGTTGGGCCTCACTTGCGTGTTCCTGGCCGGCCGCAATTCCAAATACAACTTCTGGGTAGGTTACCTTTACACGGCGGCGCTGTTTTTCCTCTTCTGGAACAAGAACCTGTATGCCAGCCTGCTGCTGCAGCCGGTTTCCCTGGCCATCAATATCATGGGCCATTACCGCTGGACGCATCCCAAGCCGGAAGAACAAAGTGCAGAGGACGGTAATTCCTTAAAGGTGAGCCGTTTGAGTCCTTCATCGGCCATTATCTGCGTGGTGGGAACCCTGCTGGTGGCCGGCCTCTGGGGCTGGACGCTGGACCGTCTGTTCCCCTCCGACCCTCACCCTTATCTGGACTGCATCGTGACCGCCCTCATCCTGCTGGCCCAGCTGCTGAGCTCGCTCAAAAAGTGGGAATGCTGGATTGTATGGCTTGTGGTGAACGTAACCCAGATTATCCTGCACCTGAGCGTGGGCAATGTATTTATGCCCATCGTGTGCGCCCTGTACCTGATTAACGGACTGTGGTCCTTGTGGACCTGGATCAAACTATATAGGAAAAATGCTTGAAATCAAGAATCTTCACGCAAAGATAGGGGATAAGGAAATCCTGAAGGGCATTGATTTGACCATCGGCCCTGGCGAAGTGCATGCCGTCATGGGCCCCAACGGGGCGGGCAAGAGCACCCTGGCCGCCGTACTCACCGGAAAACCCGGCTACGAAGTAACGGAAGGCAGCATCCTGTTCCAGGGTCAGGATTTGCTGGCCATGACACCGGAAGAGCGTGCCTGGGCGGGCCTGTTCCTCAGTTTCCAGTACCCCATCGAGATTCCCGGCGTCACCATCACGGCCTTTATGAAAGCGGCCGTGAACGCCAAGCGCAAGGCCCACGGGTTGCCGGAATTCAAGGCCGGTGATTTCCTGAAGCTCATGAAGGAAAAGATGGCCCTGGTGCAGATGAAGCCGGAATTCGCCAAGCGGGAAGTGAACGTGGGCTTTTCCGGCGGTGAGAAAAAGCGCAACGAGATTTTCCAGATGGCTTTGCTGGAGCCGGAACTCGCTATTCTGGACGAAACCGACAGCGGCCTGGACGTGGACGCCCTCAAGATCGTGGCCGATGGCGTGAACACCCTCCGCAGTCCCGAAAGGAGCGCCATCATCATCACGCACTACCACAAGCTGCTGGAATACGTGCAGCCGGATGTGGTGCACGTGCTCAAGGACGGCCGCCTGGTGAAAACCGGCGGACGGGAACTCATCGACGCCATCGAGGCCAAAGGCTTTGACCAGTTCTAGCCATGGGACACGGTAAGTATATAGCTCCTCCGGTAGGGCAATACCAGGTGGCAGCAGGGGAGACGCTGAACCTGCAGTTCGTGGTGCTGCCGGGCGAATCCCGGGACATCGACGTGAGCATAGACCTGATCGGCCCTGGGGCGGAGGCGCATATCAAGGCCCTGTACCTCTGTGGGGCCGATGAAAAGGTGAATTTCCACATTATTATGCACCACCGTGCGCCGGGCTGTCACAGCACCCAGACCATCAAGGGCATTGCCGGCGGTACGGCACAGGTGCAGTTCCACGGCGTCATTGTGGTGGCCCCGGATGCCCAACAGACGGAAGCCTATCAGGAAAACCACAACATCGTACTCACCGACCAAGCCCGGGTGGAAACCCGCCCGCAGCTGGAAATCTACGCCGACGACGTAAAGTGCTCCCATGGCGCCACCGTGGGTCAGCTCAATGCCGATGAGCTCTTTTATATGCGCTCCCGCGGTATCCCTGAAGCCGAAGCTAAAACCCTCCAGATGCTCTCTTTCCTCACTCCCGTGATTCCGGAAGGCCGTGAGGAGGAAATCGAATCGGCCGTGAGAAGCCTGTAATCTTATGAATAAGTCGCACCTGCTTTTTGCCCTTACCGGCGTTGCCGCTACGGCTGCTTCCTGCGGAGAACAGGAACAGCCCAAAGGCCCGCTGAACGTGGTGTACATTATGTGCGACGACCATTCGTACCAGACCATCAGCGCCTACGACCGGCGCTTTATGGAAACGCCCAACATCGACCGGCTGGCCACGGAGGGAGCCCGTTTCACCAACAGTTTTGTGGCCAATTCGCTCAGCGGCCCGTCCCGCGCGTGCATGCTCACGGGCAAGCACAGCCATAAAAACGGCTTCACCAACAACGAGCACGGCATCTTCGACGGCAGCCAGCCAACCCTGCCTAAATGGTTGGGCGCGGGCGGCTACCAGACAGCCATGGTGGGCAAATGGCACCTGGTGAGTGACCCCACGGGTTTCGATTACTGGGACATCCTCACCGGCCAGGGCGACTACTACAACCCCGTCTTCATCCGGAACGGAGAGCAGGTGGTGCGCGAGGGCTACTGCACCGACATCACCACCGACGTGGCGCTGGACTGGCTGGATGGCAGGAAGGCCGACCAACCCTTCTGCCTTTTCCTGCACTACAAAGCCCCTCACCGCAGCTGGATGCCGGATTTGCAGGATCTGGGTGCCTATGATCAGGTGACCTTCCCCCTGCCGGAAACCTTCTACGACAACTACGCCACCCGCGAAGCCGCTGCCCTTCAGGAAATGAGCATCGTGAAGGACATGAACGTGGTCTACGACCTCAAAATGGCCGATAAGGAAGGGGAAATCCACACCCCGGACCAGCCCTGGCTGGAGAACTACGGGCGTGACCTCTATCGCCGCGACCTGCCGCCGGGCGCCCTGGTGCCCGGGCGCATGAATGCGGCGCAACAATCGGCCTGGGATGCGTATTACGATCCCATCATTGCGCGCTTCAAGGAGGAAAAACTGGAAGGGAAGGCCCTGGCCGAATGGAAGTACCAGCGCTATATGCGCGACTACTGCAGCGTAATCCGTTCCGTGGACCGCAATGTGGGACGGGTCTACAAATACCTGGAAGATAACGGCTTGCTGGAGAATACGGTGATTATCTATACCTCCGACCAGGGCTTCTACATGGGCGAACACGGCTATTTCGACAAGCGTTTCATGTACGAGGAAAGCTTCCGTACGCCGCTTCTGGTGCGCGTGCCCGGAAAGAAGAAAGGTGTGGATGTGAACGGCTTTGTCCAGAATATCGACTACGCTCCCACCATCCTGGAGTTGGCCGGCGTGCCCGTTCCGGAGGAAATCCAGGGCCGGAGCTTCCTGCCCCTGCTGAACGGAAAAACGCCCAAGGACTGGCGCAAGAGCCTGTATTACCACTATTATGAGTATCCCGCGGAGCATTCCGTCCGCCGCCATTACGGCGTCCGTACGGAGCGCTACTCGCTCATGCATTTCTACAACGATATTGACGAGTGGGAACTCTTCGACCTCCAGGAAGATCCCCTGCAGTTGCACAACTTATACGGGGAACCGGGCCGGGAGGCTTTGACAGAAGAAATGAAGAAGGAACTGGAGCGCCTGCAAATCCTCTACGACGACCCCATCCGATGAAAAGGAGCGTTCTTACACCTCTGCTGTTGGCAGCCGGAACGCTGGCCTGCACCCAGGAGAAGCCCAATGTGGTTCTCTTCGTGGTAGACGATATGGGGCCGATGGACACTTCCGTACCCTTCCTCACCGATAACAACGGCATTCCGGTGCAATACCCGCTGAACCGCCGGTACCACACGCCCAATATGGAGCGATTGTCTGAGCAAGGCATCCGTTTTTCTCAGTTTTATGCCCAGAGCGTGAGCTCTCCTTCCCGCTGCTCGCTGCTCACGGGCCAGGATGCGGCCCGTCACGGCACCACCAACTGGATCCGGAGTGAATTCAACAACCGCGACGAATACGGTCCGTACGACTGGAACTGGCAGGGACTGCGGCGCGAAGATTACCTCCTTCCCCGGCTTATGCAGGACGCCGGATACCGGACCATCCATGTGGGCAAGGCACACCTGGGCCCTATCGGCAGTGAAGCGGAATGGCCCGACAGCCTGGGCTTCGACATCAACATTGCAGGTTCTTCCATCGGCGAACCCGGCAGCTATCTGGGGGAAAATGGATATGGCCTGTTACGTGGCACCCGTTCCCGCGCTGTCCCCGGCCTGGAGAAGTACCACGGCACCGACACTTTCCTAACCGAAGCCCTTACGCTGGAAGCGCTGGGGGCGGCCGGACAGGCTATCGACGAGGATCGGCCTTTCTTTCTATACCTTTCACATTATGCCGTCCACAACCCTTTTGAGGTGGACAAGCGTTTTGCCGGGAACTACCAGGCGGACAGTCTGGAGAACCGTGAAGCCTTGGGTTACGCCACCCTGGTGGAGGGCATGGACAAGTCCCTGGGCGATTTACTGGATTTTCTTGAAAAGAAAGGGGTGGCCGATAAAACCCTCATCATCTTTCTGGGCGACAACGGGGGAGACGCGCCCATCGGCCCTGCCCGAGGGTGGGCTTCTTCGGCCCCTCTTCGAGGCAAAAAGGGCGCTGAATTCGAAGGCGGTGTCCGGGTTCCCTGCATAGTGGCCTGGGCCAGGCCTGCGCGCAACAAGTGGCAGCGGAAGTTTCCGGTGGCCAGCGGGACCCTTTCCCAAAGGGTGGCCACCATTATGGACATCTATCCCACGTTGGCTCATTTTACTGGAATGCAAGTGCCTGGGAATCACCCCGTAGACGGGCAGGATCTGTCCCTGCTGCTCGCCGGAAAGCCCGACCCTCAGCGGGAAGACGTGTTCCTGTGCCACTTCCCGCACGAACACCGCGGCAGTTATTTTACCACCTGGCGCAACGGCCCCTGGAAGCTCATCTATTACTATCATCCGGAAAATCCGGAGAACCCCGAGTGCGTGCTGTACAATCTGGAAAAAGACCCTTTCGAGACCACCGATGTCCTGGATGAGAACAGGGAAACGGCCCAACGTCTGCTGCAGGAAATGATTTCGCGCCTTACAGACGAGAACGCCGCCTATCCGGTAGATTCCGAAGGCCGGGAAGTGGAAATTTTGCTATCTTTGCATCATGTGCTTGAGTAAGAACATGATACTGGCTGCGGCCGTCACCGTTCTGGTGACTGCCTGTATGGCACCCACGCGTCCAGACCGCAAGACCCGGAAGCTGATGGACGAGCTGGACGGCTACCTGACCGCACGGGAACTGTATGTTGCCAAGAAACGGGATCAGCTGGACGCTTATCGGCGCCTGATTAATTCCACGCAGGATCCTGTGAGCCGCTATGAACTGGAAATCATTGCCGCGAGCGACTATTTCCCTTTCAGCTTTGACTCCACGCAGGCCTATCTGAAAAGTGCACAGGCGCTGGCGCTGTCTATCCAGGACCAGGAACGCTATGACCAGGCCAGCATTATGCTGGGGCACCTCTACGAGAAGTCCGGCAACTATCTGGAGGCCAGTCAAATTCTTTATAGTCAAATCGATACCAATACGCTGGCGGCCTCTTTGCAGGAAGAATATTATTGGACCTTGTACGACTATAGCAAGGATATGGCGGGCAATTCCGGTATGGTGGAACGTTTGTCCATCCCTCCGGCCGCTTCTTTCCGCCAGCGCCTCCTGGATATGCTTCCGGCCGATGCTCCCCGCGCTCGTTCCCTAATGAGGGACTGGTTCCTGGAAGAAGGGCGCCTGGAATCGGCCGACAGCGTGAGCCGCCTGCTGGTGGAGAGCGTCAAGCCGGAAGACCGCGAATTTGCCATCTATGCCTTTTTCCAGTCCGAAGTGGCCGAGCATAAGGGTGAAGCCGACGATCGCCTGTATTGGCTGGTGAAATCGGCCGAATGTGACCTGGTGAACGGCATCCGGGACTATGCTTCCCTCACTATGGTGGCTCAACTGATCCTGCCCACGGATGTAGACCGCAGTTTCCGTTATCTGCGGATTGCCCAGGAAGACGCCCTTCTGTACAATGCCAAACTGCGTCCCTGGCAGATTTCCCGTTTCCTGATGGAGGTGGAGAACGCCTATCAGGCTCGTCAGATCCGGGCCAGCCGGACGAGCAAAGTGGCCTCGGTCCTCCTGGCCGTCCTTGTTCTGATCCTGTCCATACTCACCCGGTTCCTGGTGGCACGTTCCAGGAAACTGAGCCGGATGCAGCGGGAATTGGCCAGCAGCAATGCTTCCTTGGCTAAGGCCAACGAATCCCTTAACGGACTGAACCAGCAAATTTCCCGGGAAAACAAGGTGAAGGAAAAATACATCCTGAACTTCCTTCAGGGTCTTGCCGCCCAGATTTCCATTATCCGCACGGAGGACAATCGCTTCCGCAACCTGCTCAAGCAGGGCAAGGCCGACCAACTGCTCAAGGAACTATCCATTACCGGCCGCTCGGAAAAAGCCCGCGATGAATTCTACGAAACCTTTGACAATACCTTCCTGGCTCTGTATCCGGACTTCGTGGACCAGTTCAACGCCCTGCTGAAGGAGGATGCGCGGGAATATCCGCCCGAAGGTAGGCTTACCACAGAGCAACGCATCTTCGCCCTCATCCGCCTGGGGGTAGACGACAGCAAGAAGATTGCCACCATGCTGGACTACTCCTTAAGCACCATCTACAACTACAAGGTGTCTGTCAAAAATGCGGCTATCGGAGACCGTGACCACTTCGAAGAGGCCGTAAAAATGATAGGAAAGTAGCGGAATACAGGTCTTTCTTTACTACTTTTATCCTATTTTAAACATATTTAATTAGCTGAAAACAAGATGCTTATGTTTTGTTTTCAACTACTTTTATTTTCTCGCGTACGTGATGTATAGAGTGGCGTTGTATTTTTGTTACACAAAATGGAAAAACACAAATTCCTAAAGTAACCCAATAACCAAACGCACAACTAATCAACAATCGCGTATGAAAAAAATTGCTTCCCTAATCCTTGCATTGGGATTGAGTCTGGTGGCAATGGCTCAGAACATCACCGTAAAGGGTGTGGTTCTGGACAATGCACGCCAGCCGATTATCGGCGCTTTTGTAGTTGAGCAGGGAACCAACAACGGTACCATCACCGGTGTGGACGGAGATTTCTCCCTCCAAGTCGCTAACGGTGCCGTCCTGGAAGTTTCCTTTCTCGGCTATGTGACACAGACCGTTGTGGCCACTCCGGAGCGCACTCTGGAAATCATCCTCCAGGATGATACCCAGATGCTGGAGGAGACCGTCGTCATCGGTTACGGTGTCCAGAAAAAATCCGTGGTGACGGCCTCCATCTCCTCGGTTACCTCCGACGACCTGAAGGTTCAGTCCCAGACCCGCGTGGACAATATGCTCCAGGGTATGACTTCCGGTGTTCAGGTGACCCAGAATTCCGGTGCTCCCGGTGCCAGTTCCACGGTGATCGTCCGTGGTGTGGGCTCCATCAACCATGCGTCCCCGCTTTATATTGTAGATGGTATGCCGGCAGGCAGCATCGACTACATCAACCCTAACGACATTGAGCGTATCGACGTCCTCAAGGATGCCGCTTCCGCCGCCGTTTACGGTGCCCGTGCAGCCGACGGTGTGGTGCTGGTGACCACCAAGTCCGGTTCGGAAGGAAAGACCACTTTCAGCTACGACTTTTCCTATGGTATCCAGAATCCCTGGAGAAAGCCCGCTGTGCTCAACGCTACGGAATATGCCATCATGATGAATGAAGGCATGCTCAATGCCGGAAGCGCTCCCCTTTACGACGACCCTTATTCCTTAGGAGAGGGAACCGACTGGGTGGGTGCCATCTTTGACAAGAACGCTCCCATCGTCAAGCACGACCTCAGCATCTCGGGCGGTAACAGCCGCATCAATTACAATGTCTCCGGCGGCTATCTCTCCACGAAGGGTACCATCGGCGGCCGGTTCGGCCAGTCATATTATGACAGAATGACGCTGCGCGAGAATGTCGGCATCACTCTCTTTGACCAGTCCGAGTCCCGCAACTGGCTTAACAAACTCACAATCAGCAATCAGATTTCTTTCGCCCATATCAAGTCGGCCGGCATCTCGGCCAACTCCGAATACGGCTCCCCGCTGGGATCGGCCCTGGGTATGTCCCCGCTGGATCCCATCTATGCCGATGCAGCCGAAGAAGCCCGCTACAAATCCCTGTACCCCGCCGGCTATCCGTACATCATCCGTAACAGCGAAGGTGTAGCCTATTTCATTGCCGATGGCGGTACCTATAACGAGCAGGCCAACCCCATCGCCATGCTGGACCGTCCGCACGCCTACAGCAGCACGGACAAGATTGTGGGCGGCCTCACCACCGAACTCCAGCTCATCGACGGCCTCAAGTTCCGCAACGCCATTACCCTGGACCTTTCCTATGTCTATGGACACAGTTATACCACTCAGTACTTCCTGACTTCCAAGAGCTATAGCCTGGATACGGTCACGCAGAGCACGGTGTACGACAAGAACGGTAACGCTTCTACCGTAGAGAAGACCAATTACGGTTCCTCTGCCACCCAGACCATGAACCGTTATTACAGCTATCAGGTGGAAAACACCCTGATGTACGACAAGAGCTTTGGCCGGCACACGCTGAACGTGGTGCTGGGTCAGTCGGCCTATTATTCTTCCTCTTCCTATGTAGGTGCATCGGCCCTGGGTCTCCAGTATCCCGACGATCCCTGGAAGATCAGTGTGGACAACACGCTGGGCCAGCAGAGCGACGGTGACCGCAACGGCTGGGGCCGCTGGAATTCCATTCCGTACAGCATCCTTTCCTACTTCGGCCGTGTTTCCTACAACTTCGACGAGCGCTTCCTGGCCCAGGCAACCGTCCGCCGGGATGCTTCCTCGCACTTCGGCCCCAACAACAAGTGGGGTACTTTCCCTTCCGCCTCTCTGGGTTGGAACATGAAGAACGAAGAGTTCCTCAAGTACAACACCGTTATCTCCATGGCCAAGATCCGCGCTTCCTGGGGTATCAACGGTAAGGACAACCTGAGCGACTTCCTGTATGCCGTATATGCCCAGTCCGGCAACAACTATGTCTTCGGTTCCGGAGCCAATGGTACCGAGAGCATCAATATCGGCGTAAAGGCTTCCGGCCTGGCCAACCCCAATGCCAAGTGGGAACAGTCCATCCAGACCGACTTCGGCGTAGACCTGGGCCTCTGGGGCAACCAGTTCACCGCCACGGTGGATTATTATATCAAGGACGCTTCCGGCATGCTCATGGAAATGCAGGTGCCCACTTATGCTGGTGACTCCGCTCCTACCGGCAATGTCGGTACCATGCGCAACTCCGGTGTGGAGATCGACCTTGGCTACCGCGGTGCTGCC